>Ga0134099_1001068_pt1 | contig 27578 bp, 24 predicted proteins | sample 10_taG_2_FD_105482 | JGI IMG/M metagenome (GOLD analysis project Ga0134099, IMG submission 105482) | Switchgrass degrading microbial communities from high solid loading bioreactors in New Hampshire, USA - 10_41_5_180_A2 metaG | ecosystem: Engineered > Bioreactor > Semi-continuous > Anaerobic >...
CTCTATAGCACTTAATGATTCCTGTGACGATGCAGTCATTTCCTGTGAGGTTGCCGCCAGTTGTTCAGATGAATCGCCTATTTTACTGATAATACTCCTAAAACTTTCTTTAATGCTTTGTAGCGATTTCGATAAATCTCCGAGTTCGTCATTTCTCTTTTGATCTTTCGGGGAAACTTCCATTCCAAGGTTTAAAGCTGCTAATTGCTTTGAATAGGTAACCGCTCTTTTTATGGGCTTTGAAATATTGCCGGACAATAGTAATCCACTTATTAGAATTACCACTGTGAACATGGCCATGATTGCAATACATGTAGTTTTAAAGCTGTCAAGTCCATCACGCACAAGTTCAGCATTGTAATCAACTCCAACAATTCCAACGACTGTCCCGCCATTATTTTTTAATGGATAATAAATACTGAGAACAGTTCCCCAATCTTCATAATATTTAATATCATTATCTATAAAGACTTCACCGTTCCATGCCTGTTCATATCCCGGTATAGATTCTTCAGTTTCACCCACATGAGAAAAATCTTCATCTGAAGAGCCATCTACTACATACATAAAATCCCCTTCATTGGTTTTTCTCATAGTATAAAGATATTTTGCACCACATAATTCACGAACTTTAGCAAGTTCTTCTCTCATTTTGATATATGCAGGAGTAGCTTCGTCTTCTATTGTCTTAATCTTTACGAATTCATTTATATCTATTTGTTTACTGGCTTGTTCCGCAACATTATACGCTTTATCTGTTGTTTCTTTTATTAACAAAGATTTTGTTTGATTGTACAGCATTACTGTAAGCAAACTGGTAAGTATCAATGCAATAACTAAAAATAGAACAGTAATTTGTAACCTGATACTCTTTTTTATTAAAAAGCTTTTCATAATAGCTCTCCCCCACATGTAGTCTCTGCTTTTATCATTGTTTATGAAATTGCCATTTCAATTAATATACATATTATAACATAAATTTCTAAAAAAATAGTTATAATTTATTTTTTTGTAACATAAATTGTAATATAAAGTCAAAGCATTCCACATGGCTGTAATTAAAGTTAAGTAATTCTTTGGATAGGACTCTTAATTAGATTTCGCCCATGTTATAAGCACTATAAAGAGCTCAATTCAGTGTCTTTGAATCAAGCTCTTTCATTTTTCTCCAGTTGTTGCAATATTGGAACACTTTAATGTTTAATTTGCATTATCAGAACTATCTGAGTTGTCAACATTTTAACTTGTAAAAATATATTTGTCCAATGGGCATTTTATTTGTTGACATACTCGTTCATCGGTTTGACCATGTAAACATTGTTTGGCAGTTTATCTGTTGTTACATAACCAGGTTCGCTATTGATAAGTGCGGGAATACGGTTAATTAAGTTTGCGCATGTTAGTTCTACTGTTGCAGGACGGTTTACAATAACCGTAGTATCAGGTTCTCCGTAAAAAGTCCATTCATTCTTATCAAATTCGCCAGGAGCATAAACTTTTCCGATGCACTGTGTCTCAATGGTGATTCCTTCAGCAGTTTCTGTTGTAACAACTGCAGACATTCCGGTTGCGTACCCGGCTTTGATTGTCATACCGAGAGTACTGGATTCGAGGTCTTTACCATAAGTCGTCGGAATGCACTTCTGTATCTGTGAAATTGGAGTTAATCCTAACCTGCTGCAAAGCCAGCCATTCTGGTTCCACATATAGCTAGGTTCAATTTCCCCGTTTTCGATTTTAACCTTAATCTCATCCGAACTCAAGTCATTATATTTTCCAATCTTTTCAGCAAACTCCTCTATGGAAAGTCCAGCTCCGTGTCCCTCAGCTAAAGCTATGCCATAATCTTCGACATTATAGCTGCTGGAACCTTCAATTCTTGTTATTTTATGCATAGATCCGGCAAGGGTATCTATCAGTACGCCCCAGTACATATCAGGATAGCCACTCCCTGACAAAGTGCAATTATTCTTTTTTGCCAGTTCATCAAGCTCTTTTGTTATTGCAGGGGAAGAATTCCATGGATAAAGGGATTCTTCACAAGTTGAAATCGCGTTGACACCGTTCTTTGCACATATTGTAAAAGTTTCTCTAAGATCTGCCATTGTGCTGCGAGTCGCTATCACACAAACGTCTGGCTTGAGCTCGGAAAGGACCCGGTCCGCTTCCTTAACGTCCATAACCTTGACTCCAAGATTGTTACCGCCTATGATTTCACCTATATCCTTACCGATAACGGAAGGATTTATATCAAACGCTGCTACAATATCTGCTCCTTTTTCAAGTAAATACCGCATAAGATATACGCTCATTTTTCCGCATCCGTATTGTACTGCTTTTACCTTACGATTCATTACCAATTCCTCCTCAATGTTAATTAATGTGTTTATTCAAGTATTCTTACTATTTAAGTATTTCAATTTGTTAAAATATTATCCAATCCGGTTTGTCACTCGTCATTTATAATCCTCGTTTCATAAACTCTTCACGACAAAACAGAGGCAAGTTCCGTGTCTTATTTCCCACATCTTTCAACAATCCCTTTCTTGCCTCTGTTAATCACCTGATTTGTCTTACCGAAGGCCCTTCGGTAGTCTTTTAACAGCTGTCTCTTACTTTGATTTCTAATATGGCATAATACTGCATCTCTGGGATACCTTGTTGTTGGGATATCTTAGTATACCAGCCTATATCAATCAGGACATAGAACCGTCCCCTGTCTCTCTCTGCTGCCAAAAATGCATCGCTGGATGCATAATTTGCTCGAATAACCATCAGAATATACGTTTTCGTCGTGCCATCCTCTGCAGTTACAAGGATATCCACCTGAGTCCCATTCTCACCAACTTCTATAGGAGGGGATGGACTTCCGCTAACCACAGGCGTTCCATTTACCGTAATCCGCGCACCGTCATCACTTGCTGTGGGAGTGATGATTAAATCATTGCTTTCAGGGTCCATCACGACAAGATACTCGGTATCCGATGATGCAAATTGCAATGGGTATTCAAACATTGCGCCGTGAAGTACAAGATCGCTCAAATCAGCATTGCCTGACGGTTGTGGCGGTGGCTCTGATGGCTGCCTGTATGACGTTGTAAGCTGTCTGTTAATGCTGACAACATATGTCATGCTATTCATACCGTCCGGTGATGTTACATTAACCCTCACTGTATTCAATCCCAGATACAGAGGTATTCTGCCCGATGCTTCTCCGCTCTTTACCAAAACACTGTTTACGGTTATGGTCTGATTTTCATTGCTTGCTTCCGCTATCACTTTGGTATACTCGATATTATCATAAACCACATCAGAGTATTTTGTTACAGTCGGGGAAAAAGCGGGATTTAACTGCACATTTTCAAGATAAAGGCTCTTAAGCTCTACATTAGAGGGATCATAGATAAAATAGGTTTCAGCTGTGTTGGGCATTCCGTCAGCACCTACCGTGACCAAATACTTTCCTGTTGTATTATTTTTCATTGTATATTCCAGGCTGAATTCCCCATCGCTTCTGCTGATTGTATTTCCGACATATTCGACCTTATTGGAAGGATCAGTAATCTTGATGTTAACCTGTTGTCCTGCACCTGAGCCAATATTTCCCGTTATGGTAACCTTCTTATTTTTGCTTATTCCGGCCTTCACGCTCACCTCCACACTGTTATAATCAAAATATGTGGATACCGGCGATTCCAGGCCTGACGAGCCTACAGTGACCTGATACCTCCCTTTCAGCATATTTTTCATATAATATGAAATTTCGTATTTGCCTCCATTCCTGCTGATACAATAATCTATAAACTCAATTTTACCGGCGGGATCCCTTATCAGGACATTAAGCTGCTGCCCGTCTCCGGTGCTGATGGCGCCAAACACTGTAACCTTCTTGCTCTTATCAATGGAAGCATTTACGTCCACGCTTAACTTTATATCCTCCATTTTACCGGGATAATAATCAAAATATGTTCGTACAACATTTATAATACCATCCGCTCCAATCGTTACCTGATAGTGTCCCTCCTTGTTTCCTGACATATTGTATACGAAAGCAAAATTTCCATTAATATCACTTGCCGTTTCGTTAACATAATCTATATTTCCATCAGGCGCTATTACTTTGACTGTAATTGCATACCCCGGGCCCCTACTATAGTAGCCGCTTATTGTTACAACACCTCTTTTATCAACCTCAGCGTTCACATTACTGATATAAGTTTCGTAAGCGTCAGCCGGCCAAAAGGGAAGCAGTATTATTGCTAAAATGATCGCTATGGTACATATCCATCGCCTTTTCACGTCTTATTCCCTCCTTCAGTGCATACTTGCTGCCCGGTCATGGAAGCTGGACAGTATATGCTTTTTGAGTTTGTGTTGTCGTATTAATATTAGTTCCATCCCATACAAGAACTTTTGCACTATATTGACTTATTTCGGAGGGGATATCCACTGAAAGCGAATAAACCTTAGTGGCACCGCCACCAATTTCCCTGCCGATGGAGTCCATGGCCTACCATACTGCCGTCTTGATCATAGAGAGCAAGTATTACCAATATATCCTGCGGCTCGGTTGTGTTATTTGTGATAATGGCATAGGCATAAAGCGGCATGCCCGGTGTCACTGCTGTTTCTCTCGAAATTGTATCCCACTGTATATTAGGCGGAATTATTACTGTTGTACCGTTTTGTATAACCTGTTTGGGCAGTAAATCCTTCCCGTTGTATTGTGAATAGCTGAATACGATGTTTGCAGTTATATTTCCGGAGATTTCTGCTAATACGTTGATTTCCTTAGTCTGTGCCGACAAGACTTTGCTTCCGTACTTATAAGCAATGGTGATTTTTTTCCCTGTATCATAAGTGTTCAAAACCTTTTGATCCGGGATGTCGGTGGTAAGGTTATTCCGGGAAAAATCAGCGTATTTGACGTAGTCCGTTTGTCCGTCGCTGTATTCTAATGCAACAGTAAGGTCCGAAAGGTCCAGCCTGCCGCCAGTTATATAATTTAATTTTGGTTGATTTGATATACTGATATTTCTGACCTCAACAGGGATAATAGGTATGGGCTTTGATGCAGCACCCTCCTTTGAGGCGGTAGAAATGGCCGAAACCTTGAAATAGGCCTGAGCACCGCTTTCCAAACCGGTAATTGTGTAGCTTGAATTTACAACTCCATTGACTTTTCCGGGCGCTGTGCCGACCTTTTTATAGTTGCCATCTCTGGAGCCGGATTTGTAAATATTGTAACTCGCAGCATTCTCAACCGGATCCCAGGTAATCACAGCCGAGTTCAAGGTAAGAGATTTATCCTTTACCGCAAGGTTTTGAGGCTGTGCCGGCGGGAAGGAACCTACAGGCTGCGTCAGATAATTGATAACATGACACTCTGAGGTATTCTTCCCATCGTTTGTGGTCAAATTGTAATTATAGACCGCAAGACACCACTGGAAAGCGTAACGTGAGTATTCCTCAGGAACATTTGGTACGGTTCCTGAGCTTGTAATGGTTTTGGAGCTTGTGCTGGAGGTGGTAACTGACACGCCGACTCCTGCGCTTATACCCTTTACAACACCAAATATATTTGTCTTCATTGTTATACTTTGTTCCAAAGAAAAGTCAAAGGCTTTCTCCTCTTCCTCGGACACTGAGATTTCCTGAGAGGTAATGCCTTCCCCTATTCCCGTTAAGACAAGGCTTTTTCCGTAAGTACCTCCATAAAACAGAGTGTTTTTGCGGGATACTTTACTCCCTTGCATATAAGAAACATTGGAGAGCTCATTTGGATTTTGCCCCTCCTTTAGGGTATAAGTTCGTGGGTCTCCAACAACATGATTGTTTAAAACTTCTGGTGTCACCTTAGGGGCACGTGGCATATTCTGCGTTACACGATTCGTTACACGATTGTAGTAATTAAGCGACATGCTCTGCATAGCAGGTGCGTATGGAATTCTTACCTCCATCAGCTCAGGCTCCTCGCTGTCCTTTGTATAAACCTCATAGTAAAATACATCATGAGGCACAACCATGACCACCACCTGGTCATCAGCGGTCAGGTTGGTGAAGCTTTGGCTGGTGCTTACTGATGTAGTAGATGTCCAACTCCGGGTAAATGAGCTTTTTACCTCAGCTTCAAATTCTTCTTCAAATATCGTTTTCCCCAAAACGCTTAATCCTATTTCAAAGCCAAAGGAGACACCTACACTGGCTGAAATACCACCACCTATGGAAGAGGATTTCTCCTTCCCTCTGCCGTAGGTAGTACCGATATTGCCAATAGTTCCTGAATATTCTCCGCTTTGCTCGCTCAATTCATTATAATATGGAGCCGCTGCCAAAACCGCTATTACAACTGGATCAGAAATTGTATAGCTGGTCAGCTCCGGCTTCGCAACCACCGTAATGCCGGTATTCAAGACATCCACCGCAGCTACGGAAGGATAATTGGTCTTTCCCTTTTCACCACCCCATATTTTAGTCAAATGAGTTGTAATTTCCTCCGAATTGTTGTCCTCTCTGCCGCACCATGTCACAAATACATGCTCCCCATCATAGAACCGGTTATAATGCAGCATTATGATCTGTTCTCTTCCGGACAAATTGCCGTCAAAATTTCCGACTATGGTGCTGATGATGTATGTGGTATCCTCACCATTGCCGCCACCATAAATATCAGTAATATCTTTATACCAATGACCGGTTTTGTATTGTTATCTCAAACTGGAGTTCTTATACTTATTCGTTACTTTAGGCTGTGCAACGTCATACTTTACAAAGCTTGCACCGTCATATTGCAAAAGAATATTTCCAAAAACTACATATTGCTGCATGCCCGGGCCGTCCAAGGCAGCACAGGCAATACCCGGAAGCCAGCTTTTAAGCCCCTTTGTTGCTTCATCAATTATGGGATATACCGGATAGCTGGCGCTTGACATGTCGCCGAAGCCCTCTCCGTCATATTTGAGATAGGTAATAGCAAGGCTTTGATCATTGAGCCTGCCACCGATAATTATCACCTTTTCTCCTGTGTTAAATGCGTCTCCTACGCCCACACTTGCGCTGGTAAAGATATATTTGTTCGGGTCATTTTTATTGCCGCTTTGAGGGTGCAATTTAATTTTTACCGTTGGATTGTTTAAATCCGTTGTACCGCTGTAAATGTAGAGTACCGCCGGATTTAAGTCCGGTGTTTTTTTCTTGTTTTCCTGTATTTCTGTTACTGTATCTCCGCTGCATATAAGCAAATCCGCATACCCATCCGCGTCTGCGTCGCCCACCGCTACGTCAATGGCATTTCTGGCACCATCGGGCCTGATATGCAACGGATTGCTGATGTCAACACCTTCCTTTATATGCGGTATCAGCGTATCATTACTGATGGTGCTATCCTTATCCCAGACATAGGTAACTGCTCCCGTATTGGCGTCTACGACCTTATTAATTCCGATAATAAACAAGCTGCTGCCAACGGCAACCGCCAGTTCATCCTTTTTGTCATGGTCAAAATCACCGGCAGCCATATCGATGGGATACTCCCGGTTGGAATAAGCGTGGTCGTCATAGCGTTCAGGTTTTCTGACAACTGCGATTAAAAAAGAGGAATGTACCGGTTTTCCTCCGTTATAGTCGCTCACAAATATCTTTAAATCTACACAGTTTTTGTCATCTTTATTCTGGGGAATCGCAGCGGTGACAAAAACCTGGGTACTTCCCGGGTTCTCCTGACCTAAACCAGCTATTCCGCTAAAGTCTGCCGCAACTGACACCTTCGGCGCATTCAGGGATTTATCATCTAAGATGCCGTTCAGCTTCATCAGATCGTGATTTGTATTAAGTCCGTCATTGGTCAAAGGCAGATTGGTAACGCCACTTCCGGCCTTAATGGACGTGTTGGAAATAATACCTAATTGCGAAATTCTGTTAAAATAAGCCATATCAACTCCAAGAGGATGCTCTGTCGCATCCACCGGGTTGCCGTTTTCACCGGTCCTTTGTGCTTGTGTTGTGTCAAAGCCAAGAGCCCTCGCTTGCTCAGCAGGGTCGGTAATCGGCGCTGATATGTCATTACCGGCTGTATATGCCGGTTGACTGTTAGCCAATAGTATGGTAGACAATATAGAAAAGGTTAGCAATATTATAAGTGCTTTTTTAAGTTTCCCCTTGAAGAAGTGACTGATATTCATAAAGTGTACCCCCTTCATCATTTAAAATAGCTTTGCGCAAATTCACGCACTTGACACCAGCTTAACACAGAGTTATCACAAAATATCACAAACCAGAAGGCACTAAATCATACAGGTATATAGGCTTAGAAATTGAAAAAGCCGCATAGAAAGCGAATTTTTATCCCTTTCAATGCGGCTTGTAATAAAGGCTCTTACCGGAAATATTTTTAATAATAAGGAAGGCTTGTAATGCACTCATTTTAGTGTTTTAGTTCTTTATATTTCTTACTATAGCGGGTGGAAGGTTTCATGTGCAGCTCTTTTTTCATTATTCGGGCATACTGCTCATATCGTGCTAAATAGGCATCACGGTTGCCTGCTTGCAGGGTAAGGTCAAGCAGGAGAATGTGGGCTTCCTCGCACAATGCATTGCGCTGCAGCAATGCAGTCAGTACGCTCTCAGCTTCCTGCAGCCGGCCTGCCGCTATATGGCAGTTACTAAGTCCCAAAGCGATACGCTCGTATTCTATTTCAGCTTCATTTGCGCTCTCGCTTGCCCATTCAAATCCTTCCTTTTCAAGATATATCCCCCGGTATAGGTTCAGCGCTTGTTTTGCTTCTGTGGCATTTTCTTCTGTGATGACAGGGTTCTCCCGTGAAAAACGCATAAAATCTGTGAAGTCGCATACTCCAGGTGAAATGATGAGAGTGTTGTCTTCTGTCAGCCTAATTAGCTTATGTTTCGGATCGATAGTATTAATCAGGTTCCTAAGCCTGTAAATCGTCATGTACAGGTTGTGGACGGTATTTTTATTATCCTGCCCCCCGAAAAGTACGCCCAACAGCTCAGACTTTGAAGCAGGAAAACCGTTTTTACCGATAAGATATAACAGAAGCTCTTTGACACGCCGTGTACTCCATTTAACATCTGTTTCACAGTTAAGCTCAAAGCTACCGAAGCAACGAATGGTAAGCCCGCACTTTGCCGCTTCATCCGGATGCAACAATGCATAGTGCTTACGCAGGTGACATATGCAGTCATCCATCCGTGCCTGCCTGACGGGCTTTAGCAAAAAGTCAAAAGGATGGGCCTTGAAAGACTCCAGTGCATATTGGGTATATGCGGTGACAAATATGATAATCACTCCAGGGCATTTCTCCTGTATGCGCAGAGCCAGCTCCAAACCGTCAAGTTTTGGCATGTCAATGTCTAAGAATATGACATCCGGCGGACATTTCACAATAGCATCCAGCGCTCTTAAAGGGTTTGTTTCCAGGCCTACGAGCTCAAAATCGGAATATTGCTTCAACAACCAGGCTATCTCATCCAGAGAGGGCTGCTCATCATCAATAATCCATGCTTTCATTATTTGCCACCCCTTTATAAGGAATTTCAAAATAAACCTCACAGCCTCCACCCTCTGGTATGGAAAAAACAAGGGAAGTGTGGTAGAGCCTTGCCAGACGGCGGTTAATATTTTCGATGCCTACTCCCCGGCGTGACGGTGATGCTTTCTCTGACATGCCAATACCGTTATCCCGGACGCCGATTCGTACCCTGCCGTTTTTCATTCGCCGGGAATAGACAGTGACCGTACCGCCTTCCTCCTTTTCACGCAGTCCGTGGACAAAAGCATTTTCCAACAATGGCTGAAGTATAAGCGATGGAAGCAAAAAACCCCCGATTTCCATTTGATATTCCACTCGAAATTTATCACCGAACCGCGCCTGCTCCAACGTGATATAAGCACGCACCAGTTCAAGTTCCTGTTCGACCGGGATCAGTTCATCCCTCTCATAATCATAAAAGCTCCGCAGATAGCTGCTGAAATCCACCAACAGCTCTCTTGCCCGTTCAGGATCTTTGCGAGAGATAGAAATAATAGAGGTCAGTGAATTATGGATGAAATGCGGACGGATCTGCCCTTTCAAATGGGCAATTTCCAGCTCATGAGCACGGCGATAGCGCATAGCAATCACAGCCATTTGTGCAAACACGAAAATCATATATTGAAATGCCGACGTATCAAGCAAATAATATCCTGTTGACCTGTCAGGCAAAAACAAACCGTATCCTATAAGAAGTGAGGTTAGCGACATAGCGAATAAAAGCAGGGGCCTACCCTGGCGTCCCTGCCATGCTGCCCGGACCAGATGCCCGGTCAAAAGAACCATCGCCAACAGGAGTATATAGTTCATAATCCGGTGAGCAGCGGTTATGATATAGATTGGGAAGAAAAGAATAAAAACCGTTACTGCTGCGGAATAGGCAAACAGGAGAACAACCTGCCACTTTGGAACCAACCGTACATACGCAAGATAGAGAAAATACAACAGCAGGAACTCTGCCCAGGGAGTACATAAAAGGTAGATACGGTTCAACCATGCCGCTGTGATGTTTGGAAATATGGTAAACAGTGCGTCACCAATAATAGATAACCTCAACAGGATATCAGCGGCAAGAATGGACAAAACCAAAGCTTCTTTTTCCCTGTGCTGCACAAGAAAGTAGATAAGGAAGAAAACACAAGAGACAGTCTGCACCGTCATAGCATAAGTAACCGCATTGGAAAGCCGGCGGTGAAAGTCTGCTACCTGCTCATAGGTTCCAAGCATAACCGGCTCCAGCATGCCTCCGGTTCCGTACAAATCATTGCTTATCTGCGCCAAAGCCTCCGTTTTGTGCTATAAGAACACCGTTAACATACAGCCGGTAAACATTTCTCATATCTTTGATACGCACACCGTAGACTTTGCCGGTCTGCGCGCCCTTTACTTTTACATGATAGGTCGCCCTGCCTTTTTCAGGAAGGTTTACACCGCCAATTTCATAATGACTCCATCTGCCAGGTGCATTGACGATAACAGGGGTCTGACCGCTATCCCTTATTTGCTCATCGCTCAACAGGCTGTCCCAATAAAACTCCCACTGGCCACTTACGGCGAAAGCTCCATTTTCATTCCAGTCCGCCAGGTTTAGCACCCCATTTCTGACCTGGGGCATCTGGCTACCTGCAAGCCTTGCCGGGATGAAAAGCCCGGCAATAACAAGCAGAGATAATAACACGGGAATAAGAATTCGCATAAGCCTTTCCCAAGCCATACCCTTGGGCAGAATCACAGGAGGATGACAAAACAAATGATTCAATTCCTCATGGATTCCAATACTTTTTATCAGCCTGCCCATATTCATCTGATTTTCCTCCTGCGTAGGCTTTCTCCTGTTATCTTTATATCTTTATACTTATATACTCCATATATGAATCCTATTAGGTATAAGTACTCTTGACATTTAGTATACTTCCAAGATAAAAAACTTTCAAGAATTGGAAATATACCACTAAAGAGAGTATATTGGCATCCCTGTTCGTTTCAAGTATTTGTTTCTTTATATCCTCAACTAAAGTCTCGTTTTTTACTGATATAAGAATATTAACCTTGTCATCAGTCACCGCGGTATAAGGTATTACAGGAACCGGTAAATAAGAAATATTTTGTTTCTCAATATCATTGTCTATAATAGCTGAAACTTTAATGTTTCTTTTCAGCAAATAATTTAATAGCGGAATCCCTCTTTTTCCGGCTCCCCACAGGTATAAATATTGCCCGTCAGTCATATTTAATCTTTTAATGATTAACTTATCAAGACCATCTAAATCATATTCTATCAATGTATTTAAGTTTATATGATAGTCCTCCAAAAAATCTATATTATCCAATAGATTCATTGAATAAAGTCTTTTAAACATTTCTATTAACAAATCATCATCTGTTTCTCCCGAAACATATCTGTCCCCGCTCCAAACATTTGTTGTATAAAACTCACATAATATACAATTGTTCGTAGCAGCATTAATATAAATTCTCCTGTTATTATCACTTATTATTTTCTGCATAATTATAACAATATGGCATTTTCTTTTTTCATTGTTATATAATTCAGCAAATAAATCGCAATATCGTATGATTTCCTTATAATTATTGTTATCAGAATACCTATGATGATAAAAAAACAATATTTCTTCATCAGAATTTTTCAGATTAATCATTCTTTGAATTTTTCGCTGATAACTTTCAAATGCATCATTACTGTCTATAACGTCATGATGAGAAAATTCAAATCCCCATGAAACAGTTTTTTCAAATAATAATTTATCTTTATCATCTACATATTTTATGTTCCTATATAAATTAGGGAATGCAGAATTAGGATCTAATAATTAATAATATGAAATCTTTATTTAGTAAATCTTTATATCCTTCTTTTTCTAATTCTATAGCGCAACGAATATTTGATCTGGCATATGTATAAGGGGTACTCCACGTGTTCTTTACTCCAAATCTTTTCAACACCATTCCGGGCATACAGTTTTCGCCTAATGAAAGAATAATCATTTCTGCCGCTCCTTTTGTTATTTATAATATATCTTTCGGTATATTCAATCATCCATTATAGTGGTTGTCATAGTATGGTGTTGTCATGGGGAGTTGTCAAACATGTCTAGGGACATTGCCATGGGGACGAGTCTTGTGACACGCTTATTTTTCTTACTGTTTCTCTGTTTATCCCTGATATTACTGTTAATGTATTCAAGTGCTTCTTCCTCATCTAATATATCCTCTTCCTCTTTCAGTTCCATGAAATTGCCATTACTTTCCTGACCCTGAGTTCTTTGAAGAGAATTATGGTTTCACTTTTATACAGGTCTTGAAATACATGACCTGCTCTCTTAGCATCACATGATATGTATGGGTTTTACTGATCTTTACGCGCAGTTCTATGCTTTAAAATAACCTCTTTAAGACACAATACCATGTGAAACGAACAATGTCATCAGAACCGTCCCCCTGACAACTTTCCCGTTAACATGTCTCTGTCTCAATTTTATTCAAGGTCTCATTCAATATTTCTTTTCTGAGCGCCATCAACCAATCTGAGATTTTCACATTATCAAAGGCATATGTTTTATTTAATTCATATTCATTCTCTGACCAGGTACTTATTGGAGATTCGTTATGTTGAATCACTGCCTCCAATTTGTCAAGTGCCTTAAATAATTGAGCTTCTCTGGTTTCTTGTGCATTCATTTCTTTAAAGAGTTCTATCAACTCAGTTGATACTTCAACCGGAAGTGAGTTAATCCATTGCTTTAAAAGGCAATCTTCTACCTCACGGTCATTATCTGTTTTGTCAAATGACGGAATATCGCCTGTAAAGCACTCCCCTAAATCGTGAATAATGCACATACTGACCACCTTGTTCATGTCTAATTCAGGGAACTCACCTTTTAACAGCAAGGCCATTAACGCTGTTCTCCAACTATGTTCTGCAACGCTCTCAGTTCTCCCTTTTGTTGTTGTACAATGGCGGAGTGTATCCTTCAAGCGCTCTGCGATGTGTAATATTTCAAGAAATTCTCTTGCTTCCATAATACTCAACCTTCCATTATTTTTTCAGCTTAAATTAGTTATTCTTTCTTAGAACCATACTTCCTGCTACTGCATTGCATACCACAATATCCTGCTCATCCTCTGTAATTAAATAAAAGTTTAATACAAATCACCTGCTTATTAATTAATAATGTTATACTACTATTTCACTCTAAAGACAACATAAATTCTTAAAAGAAAGTCCCTGTCTCGCCAGGCAGGGTTAATTGTTCTATCCCGAGTTTTATCCCGAAAGTGCTTTTTTAAGATTGTGTTGACTCTAACTACACTTTAATATTTTAATTATGATTTTTAAAGTTTATATATGTAAATGGCAACAATGCCATGCTTGCTACAACAGAAAAAGAAGCAATAAGTTCATATGGTTGTATGACCAGTCCAAGAAAATCAATGGAGAAAATGCTTATAATATTATCAAGGCTAAACATCTTTACAGGAATAAAATTGGATAAATGGTATATCCATAATACATCTTTAGATACACTTATAAATAAGGGAAAAACCGTAATTGCTGTCATAATTACAAGAACTGTAAACGGTGATCTAAATATTGATGATAACACCATTGTTAATGCAGATGATAATATATTCCCAAATAAAACTAAAACAAAATATAATACCGTAACCTTCCCCATTGTAAACGGAACTATTGACAATGGTAAATAAAGCTGAATTGGAGAACTGCTGCCATCCCATCCGTAAAACATCATCACCGTAACATAAGATACAATTGTAAATACTATGCTTAATAAAACAGTAAACGATATACCCGTAAATATTTTGGCATATATTATTTTGTTTTTACCGTATTTGGATGATAAAATAAGGTCATCCATTCCTTCCGCATATTCACCTGCAAATAACGGAGAAATACAAATAGAGCAGATAAAACAGATTAATATGGCTGTTATATACATTTGTGAAAAAAAACTTTTATACCCGTTTGTATACGAATATATAAACGGTGTCTTAACTTTTCTGCTTAAATTTATGGAATTTGCTTTTTTTGCACTCATAGCAGTACTTTCTATGTTTTTTTCAACTATACTTTGGCGTACTGCGTAGAAATTATCCAGACTCTCTCTGGAAATTGAAAACAATTCCTTTAGGCTATTTATATTATATACTTTTCCAATAGTATGAATGATTTCGTTATATGGACGGACATATTGCTGATACTCATCAGTATTTGCATAACTCTCACCGGTAAGCGGAATGCGGGAATATGCCTCTGTTGCTTCTGAAAGAAAACCGCTGTTTATTTCTCTGCCCGATAACCCTCTTATATATTCCCTATCTTTTTTCATACCTTCATAATGACTTTCAAATACTTCTCCCTCTATGTAATGATTTCCTAATAATGGCACCACACAGCTAAAGGCAGTAAGAAAAATACCAAGCAGCAACGTAATGGCAGTCCTGTGTTTCTGGAAAATTTTCCTGTACTCAAACTTTACTAACTCACAATAACTACTCACCTCTGCTTACCTCCTTATTGAAATAATATAAGTATAAATCTTCCAGTACCGCCGGTACGGCAACTGCAGTTTCATACGGTGGTTTTTCCGCTATCAGGCGCAAAAAGGTTTTGTCTGGCTCTTCCCTTATATTTACAATCGGATAATTAGCTATTAGATAATCCACTGTTTTACTGTATACTGAACATTCAAAGACTTTTCCTTCTATCGCACCGATAATTTTATCCAGAGGCCCTTCATGCATGATCTGTCCGTCTTTCATCAATAAAATGGTGGAAGCGATATGCTCAACATCTGAAACAATATGAGTTGATAGTAAAACGATTTTGTTCTTCCCTAGCCTGGAAATCAGATTTCGAAAACGTATACGCTCATTAGGATCAAGACCTGCCGTAGGCTCATCCAAAACCAAAATTTTAGGGTTATTCAGCATTGATTGCGCGATGCCTAAACGTTGTTTCATTCCTCCTGAGAATGTCTTAATTTTATTTTTTGCCACATCCGTAAGTGACACCAACTCCAGCAGTTCCATCGCCTTATCCTTGGCCCGTTGCCTGGTAAGTCCCTTTAGACTTGCCATGTAGAGTAAAAAATCAAAGGCTGTAAATTCAGGATAATATCCAAATTCTTGTGGCAAATAACCTAGTGAGTCTCTGAATTCTTCCTCATTAACATCGATGCCGTTGAATTTTACTTCGCCACTTGTGGGCTTAAGTACTCCACATATCATCCGCATCAAAGTTGTCTTTCCTGAACCGTTTGCACCCAATAGCCCATAAACGCCCTCTTTTAATCTCAATGAGACACGGTCAACAGCAATCTTATTTTTAAATTGTTTTGTTAAGCGGTCAACGATGAGTTCCACTGCAATTCCCCCATTTTCTTAATCATTTTCACAATTTCTTTTGCACTTAAGGCAGCCAGCATAATAAATGATATAACCCAAAACAGTCCATATCTTTCAGTATAGATTTCATTTGTACTTGTTCTAAGCATAGTATTCAGAATGCTTACAAGTACTGTAACTCCACTGCAAATATATATTGTTTCCCTGCTTCTTAAACGGTTGATGACAAATAGCGTTCCATAACAATTGAGTAAATACGGTGTTAATAAATATAACCCTAATCTAATAAGTCCAAAGTCCGTTTTACCCATAAATAAAAGCATGATGCCAATCAAAACAACTAAATTGGTTAATCCCAATATCCCTAACCGGATAAGGGTGACTTCCAAAAGGTTATATTTACAGCTCATTTCAAGCTCTTCCATGTTATATGTGCTGCTTCGGACTAATTCGCTTATGCTAACAAGAGAAATAAAAGGCAAAACAGAGGAAACAACCCAGACAAAAGAAGTAGGAACCTCAGAAAAATATAAACCAAGAAGTGTTCCTATAAATAATATGAAAGATAATATCCAAACACGTTTTCTTATATATCCTAACTGAGATTTGATAAAATCTATCCGACTTGCTTTAGGATAGTCTAACTGGTTTAAAAACTGTTCTTTTCTTGTAGGTGCCGGAACATCAAAAGCTGATTTTAATTCTTTTTTTAAATCATACCGCATCAGAAGTCCTCCTCTCTCAGAATGGTTTTTAGCAGGTCAAATGCCTTATTTTACTTACGATAAACCGAAAAACGTGAAAACTTCATAATGTTTGCTATTTCATTAATACTAAGTCCGTTTGCAAACCGAAGTAATAATAATTCCTGTAATTCAATTGGCAGCTCGGCAACTGCCTGCTTTATGGCAAAATTACTTTCAAATTTGGAAACATCATCATTAACTGATATTTCCACATTAAGGTATTCATTTCTATTATTTTTTCTATAAAAATCAATACAAAGGTTTTTTGCTATTGTAGAAAGATAAGCAAGAGGTTTTCCACGATCTATGTAGGATTTTTGATTGAAATATTTCAGGAAAGTTTCTTGCGTCAAGTCTTCTGCTGTCTCTTTATTTCTTACTTTAAAATAACAGTATTTATATATTTTATCATACAGATCTTGCAAGTTTATCGACATAGCAACCCCCTTCTGCTATGTATAACGTATTAAAATTGATAAATGTGCGGATTATTTGGTTTTTCCCAAAGTTAGTTGAGATAGAACGATCTTATAATATCAAATCTGCCATTTTTCATAAACATATTTGATTTTTCAACTAAGGCTGGAAAGAACCATCTTAGGCCTTTCTGAGACCAGTGACAGTAACTTTCTCTCCAACATATACCGTGGGAACAGAGTATCGGTTAGTTTCAAACTGCACCATCTAATAGCGGTTTACTTTTGCCTCTTTATACCTCGCACCATCAAACCTTATTGCTGGCAATGGCCTTAATGCAGCCCTTTCCGCCTCCCATTTCGGATTCTTTTCCAGAAGCTTAACACATTCTTTATGCAGATATTCATTCAATTCCTCAAAAGAATCAACTTCAGGATATGGAACGAAAAACCTTCGAACAGCTTCTTTACCTGCATTTTCTGCGCCACCTTTATCACTACCTTTTACTGGTCTGCAGAAAGTGGATTCATAAAGGTAATGGGTACGTAAGGCAATGAATTGCTCCTGTTCTTCTCTGTTACTGCCTTCAAGTATTTTCTTTACTGCCGTCTTCAGATTATCGTATGTTATCCTGTACGGCACTCCATTCATAAACTCAAAGCATTTGATATGCCCATCAAAGAATGCTTCCTGTTTCCCAAAAGGATACGGCTCTTACGTAGAAATCACCCGAGCCTCTCAACTTCATTACAAATACATGTGCTTTGTTTCCTTGCCCTTAAGATAGAAATATGCTTCTGTCCAGTCTACTTCTGCATAGGTCCCTGATTCGAATTCTAGTGGCAGGAAAGCTTCTCTTTGATTTCTGTACTCTTTTCTCAGATAGTCCATTACGGTATTGTATCCACCTGTGGATTCCTCTTTTTTAAGTATCTCAAATATTTTTTCCTGTGTGACGTTGTTTACGATTCCTGGTTTTGTCGTCTTCTATTATCTGCTTGATCATTGGTATGTACGGACCCAGCACCGGATGCTTACGATCTTTTGTTAACTTATATTTTGGTGGTTTTGGTTCCTCAGGAGAAATATACTTTGAGATTGTATCCCTGTGTATTCCAGTCCTTCGGTTTATTTCCCTTATACTTAGGCCTTACATAAAGTACATTTTTCTGATATCCTCTAATTGTGCCATCTTAATCATATCCTTTCCTCCTGTACGAAATGTCTGGTCAACATAATCATACAGGAAAAATTGATTAAGGTGGCCAATTTTTTACCGGTATGTGGTACAATTTTAAAGTAACATTAACAAAAGTCATTGTGTTTTTCACTGCAAGTATAACAAAAAGTGCATGGGGATTTATGGAAAATTGCAAGCAGTTCGAAGCAGAAGAAGGGTTGGCAGTTTCTATGTTAAGTATCTTACATAAAGGAAAAAGTAAATTAATATATAGGGAGGAAATAAAATGAAACAGGAACAAAACATTCGCAGATCAACGATGAATGACCTTAGTCGCATGCTTGAAATATATGAATTTGCTCGTAAACAGATGCAAGTAAATGGAAATCCGAGTCAATGGATAAATTATCCATCAAAAAAGCTGCTGGAAGAGGACATCAAAAGTGGTGTGAGTTATGTAATTGAATCTAACTCTAAAGTATGTGGAGTCTTTGTTTTTAGCATAGGTGAAGACCCAACCTATCAGGTGATCGAGGATGGCAGCTGGCTGAATGCGGAACCTTATGGAACAATCCATCGCATTGCAAGTGACGGTACACAGAAAGGAATTTTTAAAACTGTTGAGGAATATTGTTCACGGCAGATACAAAATATTCGTATAGATACACATGAAGATAATAAGATTATGCAGCATCTCCTGGAGAAATCAGGATTCATTAAATGTGGTATCATTTACACTCATGATGGTTCTCCCAGAATTGCATATCAAAAAAAGTATACTAAATGAGACAGGTGAGACAGAAGTAAAATATTTGATATACTTTTGTAAGGTTTCGACAGTATTCATTTTACACTATCTTTATACAAAGAATTCGGCCTGGATTTATACAATATACCTAAATACTTCGATAATTTTAAGCTTACTCTTCATCTTGGAGGATTATATAAGTTACTTACTGATAAAGGCTATGAAGCACAAGCCGGAGAGTTTTAGTTCTTAATGTTTCAAAGTTGAACCGGCCATACATAATTCGTTTTATCACTTTTAGTTTATTTACAAGCCCTTCTACAAGCCCATTGCTATATTCATATTTTATCGTATTTCTCACGGCATCGAAATCCCGTTCAAGTCCATATATAAAACTGTCTATTTCCGGTATATCTAGCATTTCAAACTGATCCTGTCTGATTGACTTTACAGTTTCAATTGGGTGGTATAATAGCTTGAAAAAATTTTTCTTTCAATTGTTTCCGTTTTTCTTCCTCCATCTCTACTTCTATCGTAATATAATTTTCTCCGTCTTTTCCAATCTACTATGTAGTGCCGCACAGTAGATGCTGAGCCATCATATCACATTTCACGTATCTTTTCCCCAATGTCAGAACCCATGATCCCTTTCTCAAGATATTCATCTATCACTTTTATATACGGTGTTAGTATTCCATTTTTCGTTTTACTCTTTCTTCGTGCTCAGTCATCATTTTTGTTTTGAATAAAGATTCTCTTTCTTCAGGCGCCATTGCCATCAGTTTGTCATAAGCTTGTATATCCATATTTATACTTCTGCAGATTACAGCTTTACATTTTCCTTCTGATAGAAGCTGTTCTATCTTTTCATATTTTTCCTTTAATGTAAGTTTTCTGTTTTTATTTGCTTGCTCAATTGTTCCCGTATCTTCATTTGAAGTTTCTTGACTAATTGCTTGTATTAAGATTTGTGGTTTTAACTTCTTTTTAAGATACTCAGTTCCATACGAGGTCAGATTCTTTAATAAGTGAAATCGATCACTTATTTGTAAAGCTTCCGGATGCGCATCTGCAATTGCATTATTATATGTGATAGATCCATCTCTCGATACCACATGAAGATTATGGAAAGAACCGATTATTTTTCACTAATATCAACAATAGCGAAGTTACAGTGTAAAACTGTTATAGGATAAAATGAACAAAAGACCACTCTTTTTTTGAAAATGTAAGTCTCATAATAAACCTATTACCAAGGAGGTTCTCTTGTGAATAACATTATACAGTATATTAGTGGGAATTACATCAGTGAAATATCAGATTTTTTTGGAGGAAACTGATTAAGGAAAACCGTTGAAATTAAAAAGGACTTATCAGAAGTCTCATATCAAAAAAGTAACAAGTATGTAATGCATGGCGTTACCAACAAGAAGAAGGCACCTTACATGAGGTGCCTTTTTCGTTGTTTAGTAAACCCAAACTAAGAATATTTAAACTGATACAGTAATTACTATATGAACACCGCATTTTAGAATTTGATAAATTTGGATCCTGGTACACCGCAAATACTGCATTTTTCAGGAACGCTTTTTTCAATATTGCCACAAACCGGGCATAGGTAATAAAATACTTCTTCTTTTTCATCAATGTTTTCTAAAGCTTCCTTGTAAAGCTTTGCATGTACCTTTTCAGCTTCCATTGCAAAAGTGAATGTACGAATTGCATCTTTATTGCCTTCCTCTTCAGCAGCTTTCAAGAATTCAGGATACATACTTTCAAATTCATAAGTTTCACCATTTGCTGCATCTTGAAGATTTTCAGCTGTTGACAAGATTTTTCCTGCAACTTCCAAATGCCTTTGAGCATGGAGAGCTTCTGCTTCAGAAGCTGCCCTGAAAAGCTTGGCTGCATTTTTCTTTCCTTCTGCCTCAGCTTTTTTTGCATAAGCTGAATATTTCCTGTTTGCCTGTGATTCACCGGCAAAAGCATCCATTAAATGTTTAAGTATTTTATTTTCCCCCATTATAATACCTCCTATTAACTATTATTATATTTTAAAAAATTAATAGCTCTTTAATGATGTTACCTATGTTTACGCATTTACAAGACCGAATTGGTTTAATTATCCTTGTCATTTTCTTGTTCTATACATTTTGAACAAATACCGCTAAAATACACATCCCTGCTATATATCCTGAAACCATCCAGACCTTTTATTTCAAAAGAATCTATATTAACCTCAAAATCATATATATTTCCACAAGTGTTGCATTTAAAGTGTCCGTGAGCATCGGTTCTTATGTCATAGCGTACTTCATTGTCCTCAATGGTTATGCTTTTTACTATTCCGGCTTCTATTAATGTATTTAAAGTATTATAAACTGTTGTTTTGGATAAAGTAGGAATCTCATCATAAAGGCCATGATAAATCTGCTCCACTGTGGGATGAATTCTGTTGCGGTCCAGGTAGTCAAGTACTTTAAGCCTATGATGAGAAAGGCGTATGTTATTGTTTTTTAATTTGTTTGTCATATCTTCCATATTTGTTTTCATATTATTCACGTTATTCCTTTTCTCTATATAAACTATATTTAATATTGTAATAGTTTCAAATTTGTAATCATTACAATTTTATAATAATTATAAATATTTAATTTGTCAAGAGAAATTTTTCTATTAAAAGAAAATTTTTTATAGAGATAGGTAAAATTCAAATAAAATATCCAATACTGCTAATTCTCGTTTTTTTCAATTACATTTGAAAATGACAATAATACGGGAATTAATGAAGACAAAAATATAAGTGTTCCAATGTCTAAAAATTTAAAATTCAAGGATTGTATCCTATATTTCAGTGAGTTTGTAAAGAATGGCTGGTACAAGGTGTGGAGGAATGTAGGAGGAAGGGGCATCAATATTGGTTTGCCCCGTAACGATCTTATTAGTTCTTGAGCCCGGAACTCCTGCTATCGAAATGCTAGCACAACAAGTTATATTAGCTTTTATCTACATAATAGCCTTTGTGTGACAATATCAGAATATATCTCCATACCACTTGTATTAGCAATATGGATCACATCTTTAAACTGACCGCTCTCGGGCAAGAAATAAGTGAGCAAATTCTCTTCCCGTAGAATGCGGTCCGGGTTAAAAATTACATCCTGGTAACCATCAAAAATAGCCACATAAAAGATATCCGATTCAACAATATCCTGAAAGAAATGGCTACCATAGGATAGTTCCGGCATAAAACCTTCTTTTTTTGAAGAGTACTCACAAAGAACCTTCATATTACATAAATCCGTGAAGTGCACCGGAACCCCAAGGGACGGTGTAGTGCTCCCCCACCTGCCTGGGCCCACCAACATGGCATTTTTTCCTTTCATTTCTCTGTTAATTAAGCCTATTTGTCTGGCCACTTCATGTTTTCTCTGTTCACTTAGTTTTAAGTATGCATTCGCGCTAATAAATATAACATAATCGATAGGCAGGCGCACACTTCCACCCATGAAGCTGCCTTTACTTGAGAAGAAGCAATCCTTAATATCTTTTAATTCCGGTATCTTTACTGTCTTACCCAAGCCTTTGGTTTGCAACGGACGACATTGTAAGAGATTTATTTTAAAGCCATTATCCTTATTAAAGTTAGCTGTAAATTCGATATCAACAGGGTAATCGTATGCTTTTGACAGTAGAGCTAACATTTCTCTCATTATGACAGCAAACTTTGTATCTGTAAAAAGTTTTTTAAAATCTAATAGATAAGGTGTCTTCTGGTCCATATATCCCAGTTCACGCAAGCGAACTGCGGCGGCATAATCTGGACTAATAAACAAATTCTTGTCTGCCTTTAAAGGAAGGGATAGAACATCATCCAAATCCTTACTTTCAAGAGCATTTTCTGTAAACGAAAGAAGATCCAATCGATGTTGTGAGAATTTCTTCTGATCTTCATAATTCATTGGAGGAATTCGAAGTGGGTTGTCAAGACATACTACCTTCACATAATCTCCATCTGTCCTGTCCACTGCCCTGGTACCCAATCCAAATACAAGGCGGAGCATCCCTGCATCCATATCAATACTTTCATCCCAGACATAAAGGTTGGAGGAATTCCCCACGCCAGCGATATGAGGGAAAAAATAGTCTCCATACCGGTCTCCTGATACACGTTGTACCAATATGGCCATTTGCTCATCCTGCTGCGCCAGTCCCCGGTTCATTCGATAGTTTAGCGCATCTTCATTCATGGTGCTTGCATAAACAGTTCGTACAGCTTGTTCAAATGCTTCATAACGCTCCTGGGGCGTTCCCTGATTCACACAGAAAACACTCTCATATTTACCTGCAATGCATTTCCAAAGTTATCTTCCAGCAGGGAGCTGGAACGTATGATAATAGGAGACTGCCCGAAGTACTCCAACATTTGAATAAACTGTTCCTGAATATCCTTGGGAAAAGATCCATGTAATAGTTTTTCTTTTAGTTCTGCTGCATATTTATAATAACCCTCGGGTGTTTTTTGCTTGGTACGAAATCTCCACCAACCATTTTGAACAATATAAGTGTAAAAAACGTCTGAGCCTATAAAAAATGAATCATGGGGCTCTATAAATGGTGTAAAACGGTCGCCACCCTCAACCTCCAGTATTTTTCTTGCCAGAAGCATACCAACGCTCTTGCCTCCAATAAAGCCAGTACCGATTTCTCTGGATGCAATATCGAGAATATCTTTTAAGGTAAAATACCGGTCACACAACTGAAACATTCGAGAATCGCTACCAATAAGCATATACATCAGCCGTTTCTTTACTGCTTCCTGCTGCTTATTGGAAAAGCTCAGCACTCTTTTCGCTTTGTTAAAGATGGTATTCCAATGATCCAGTCTTATTTCCCAACGATTAATGCTATTAAAAAGTTCAGAAGCATCAGAACTGGATGTAATGCAGATAGCCTCCTGGCCTTGAATGAAATGCGGGAAAAACATTGTAGGTGAATAGCGCTGCCATACCTTAAGGGGGTGGATATAGGTTTTATCATTAATTTGATATAAATCCAGGAGAAGCTGGGTCGTTTCACGAATATTAGCAATGGTACTATAGGTATGAAAATTTCGCTTAATGGCAAAATATGCAACTGTATCCAGCTCATATAAATATGGACAGGTTGCCTTAAAAAAATTACCAATCATCAAATCTGAATGCCAATACTTTAATAAATCAGTGAGGCAATCAAAAACATAGAATACCCTTTTGCCCTCCTCTTTAATAAGATTGTGTATTTCAGTGGCAAAGCTTTCAAAGCCTTTTCTTGCATCAATATGATAAGTCTTAATATCCCGGCTGGCATCCAGTATGGGTTCATGATTGGCAAAACGGATGTAAATCAGGCTCATATTTTCTGTTCTTGCACTTTCTGCAAAATAATTAGCCATTTTCTTATAGTCTGAAATGGAATCCACTTGCCATACAACGTTATCTCCAAACCGTAAGTGATCAATTACCTGGTCAAAACCTTTCAACCCCGTGCTAACTTTGTCGTATAAAATCATGGCGCACCCCATTCTGCTTAATGATATTTTTATATTAATAAACCATTTGGTTTCTTCTTATTACTTTAATTATATTATTAGTTATATAACTAGACTTCATCATTTAGTATCTATTACATAATTATACTATAAAATATAGCATTCATTTCTCATTAACATTAGCTTCATACTACTATAATTATTCACTGTTTTACATATATACTCAGCTGTATTCTAAATTTACTTTTCAGCAATCAGGTCGATCGCATCTTTCGGGCAATGCGTATAGCCCAGGCCGCTTTTCTAAGTTACAATCTAAAAATACATATTCACCAAATCACTCAATTTATCACTTCCATTATGGTATCTTTATAGACGGCAGTATAAATAATCACTCCCATCTTCCATGTATGTTTCAAATATTCCCTGCACCATAATTTTCTCATTTTCTTGCGGATAGTCATCAGAATAAACATAACTACCATCCCCCCCACACATACTCTATACCTTGGGCACAACAGGCCGGCGAATCCTGTACAAGGCAGTAATGGTAGTACTTTTCTGTAGGCTCATAATAGATAGCATAATATACACCATATCACTGCTCATATTCGTAAGGTCGTAGTCAACATCAATTGCATTATTCTCACTCTTTTCGGTAATGAAAACTTGTTCATCCAAGCCGTCCTTCGGTTTAGCAGATGTTTGCTTTTCTAAACCAGTATAATTACTTTCAGATTCTACCTCTCCTAAATCAGTAGAGTTGCTTTCTGTTTCTGCCTCTCTTAGATTATCAGAGCCACTTTCCAATACTACCTTGTCAATCAGCTCGTTAATTACTTTATCCACATTGTTTCCGCTACCAACCCGGGTAGCTATGTCCTCACCACCACTACAGCCGGTTACTGTTAAAAGCAGTAATAATACAATCATTATCATTACCATATGTTTCATTAAACACAACGCCTCCATATCATATTTTTAGTTATAAAAAATATGAAAACGAGGAAGCACAAGCATTCAATTAAAAAAGGCATAAAGATCCCGTCTTCATAAATGAGCGCAGTGTTCCCTTGCGGAGTTTTCTTCAATTATCCAGCCGGACTTTTAGTGAAACAAGAGTAAACAGACCAAAATACGATACAGAATGCTTCAGGCAATAGAAAATGAATAAACAAAATATAAATAATGGAAATACACTCGTTACTATTGTTATGGAAAGCTGTCTTAGTAAAGTTTCAGCGGCTGCTAAATGAATACATGTGGCACAAGTTCCATTAGGCCCTTCATGATCACGCCGGTGGTTTATATGTGTTAATATAAAGGATGTTGACAGGAAGGAGGCAACAATGAAAATATCTTACAAAGTTTGACACAATATTACTTGATTCGACACTATTAATATAATATAATATTAAAGTGACAATACTGGCATTTTTCCATTTACTGGGAATAGCAGGCCAGATAAAGGCCACAATGTTGAGAGAGTCTTCCAAACGTTCATTAGTGCAGATCTGCCATAATTGCGAGGAAGAATAGACAAAATCAACCCTTATTCCATATAAGGGTTTGTTTCCTATGGTATTTTCACATATAAATAAATATTAGGAGCGAGGTATAACTTATGAAAAGTCTTAAATCAAAAATCGTGCTTCTTTTTGCGCCACTGTTCTTATTTGCTTTTTTGGGGCTTACAGTTGTAATATACAATATATCAGTTACAACTATCGAAGCAGAAGCAATGAATTCAATAGCAAATGTTGCATACCAGGGAGCTAAAATCGTTCAAAGCCGTATAAATGCTGAATTGGCTTCTCTTGAAACCTTAGCTGCGCTTCCTGAAATTTACGATACAAGTATACCTATAGAGGAAAAATTGTCAATACTTAAAAAAGAAGTAGAGCATAAAGGACACGTCAGAATGGGTATAGCAGATGAAAGCGGTATCATGGTGTGTACCGATGATACAACTATAGATGTCAAAGACAGAGTTCATTTCATTAAGCCAATGGCCGGTGAAAGCGCGGTTTCCGATCCAATCGTAAGCAAACACAACGGTTCAGTAATAATATGCTTTGGAGTTCCTATAAAAGAAAACGGTCAAATTGTGGGTTCCTTGATAGCTGTCAGAGACGGCACTACTTTAAGTGATGTTGTTAACGATATCAAATTTGGGCAGTCCGGCAAGGCATTTGCTATCAATAAAAGCAGTACTATAATAGCCCATGATGATTCTGAGAAAGTTATCAACATGTTTAATGCTATAGAAAGTTCCAAGGAAGATTCTTCGTACGCGTCTCTTGCCCAGTTGGAACAGCAGATGCTGGAAGGCAACAAGGGAAGCGGAAGTTATACATATGATGGAGTAACTAATATCGCAGGTTTTGCACCTGTTGAGGGGATGGATTGGTATCTGGCCGTAAGTGCGCCTAATGGGGAAGTGCTGGCAAGCTTAACAAAAGTACAGTATTATATACCCATTGTTCTGATAGTATTCGTCCTTGCCGGTATTGCTCTTACCTATATTATCGCAACCCACATATCAAAACCGATTGTACGCGCTTCTAAGCTTCTTAGCATAACGGCAGAAGGAGACTTCACACAGAAAATTCCAGCAAAAGATTTAAATAGAAAAGATGAGATTGGACAGTTGACAAAGTCTATAGAAAAAATGCAAAACTCCATGAAGGAAGTTGTAAACGGCGTTGTCATGGAAGCTGGCAATGTTTCTGAAAATGTTAATGTCACAACCAGAAGTATGGAAGATCTTAATTTGCAAATCGAGGAAGTATCCTCCACAACGGAAGGACTGTCCGCCAACATGGAAGAAATGGCAGCATCCACACAGGAAATGAGCGCTACAGCTTCAGAAATCGAAGCTGCTATCGATTCCTTAGCATCAAAAGCTCAGGATGGCGCATTAGTAGCTGAAGAAATAAGCAAGAGGGCTAATCATCTCAAGTCAAATGCCATAGCTTCACAGAAGAGCGCCTCTGAAATTTATACAAGTACTTATGAA
>Ga0134099_1001070_pt1 | contig 27541 bp, 19 predicted proteins | sample 10_taG_2_FD_105482 | JGI IMG/M metagenome (GOLD analysis project Ga0134099, IMG submission 105482) | Switchgrass degrading microbial communities from high solid loading bioreactors in New Hampshire, USA - 10_41_5_180_A2 metaG | ecosystem: Engineered > Bioreactor > Semi-continuous > Anaerobic >...
CAACCCGGCAATTAACAAAGGGACACAGGTATTGATCCGGGCTTATGGCCGGCAGCATAGTATGGTCAGTTGATACCAGGGGAGTTGTCCAGAAAAAAACTCCACAACAACTTGACACTGTCCGCAGGTACCGTGTTGCTTGACAATCAGGAAATGATTGTTTTATAATAAAACAGTTATATAAATAAACCAATTTTATGTCACCACCTGCTACAGGTGGTTTACCTGTATCTCAGGAAGTTTTGGTGACAAATTCCGCCCTGACTTTTCACCAGGTTTATGTCATGAAAGCCATAAGCTGTAAAACAGGTGTTACTTTAACTGCCCTGTGCAGGGAGCTTTATCTGTCAAAGGGGCAATGAGCCTTACAATCAACAGGCTGAACAGGACGGTTATGTGATGAGGAGTGAAAAACCACCGGGCAGAAGGAAGAGAAATATTGTGATGACAGCCTTGACAGACTGAATAAGGCAATATCCGCTGCGGTGGGACAGAAATGTATGATAATGTAAAACTATATTTATTTACTATAAATTTACAGTAGGGAGTGTTTGACATGCTGTTTGGTAGCAAGGAAAGCAAAATAGCAAGACTTATCAAAAAAGGAAAGTGGGAAGTTCTCAGTAAAAAGTATCTTAACGCGGATTCAGATACTAAGATTATATTGGCCAGGGAATGCGCAAAGGCAAACGATCCGGGCGTAAACAGTTTACTTTCCACTATGCTCCGTGACAAGGACCCGAAGGTTCAGCTTGAGGCTGTTAAGGCTCTTGCGGTTACGGGCAAGGATCATGAAGTTGCTCAGCTTCAATGGCTTCTTTCCCAGGTTCCTGAAGACAATAAGGAACTGAAAGATGCAGTTGAACATGCAATAGGCAGCTGCCGCGGAAGAAGGTAAAAGTAATATTTTATAAAGATACAAAAAAGCCATACCTGGACATTTGTGCGAGGTATGGCTTTTGAGTTTTCAGCATATTATTTGTTATTTGATTTTTCTCCGTTCTCGCTGTCATTTTTCTGTACATACACAATTGCTTTTTCCAGCTGATGCTCCCTGATTTGCAATACTTTTATGTTAAGGCCGTATCCTTCCACTTCAGGGGTATTTCCGTCTTCCGGTATGTAACCAAGTATACCGAAAACAAATCCGCCGAATGTTTCATACTCGTCATACGGCAAACTGACATTCAGGGTTTCAGAAACTGCCTTCAGCGACGTAAGCCCGTTTATTTTCCAGGTATGTGAATCAACCCTTTCTATTAGGAGCTTTGGTTCTTCAGTCGGTGTTTCATCATCAAAATCGCCGACAATCTGCTCCAGTAAATCCTTGATTGTTATAATACCGCTCATGCCGCCATATTCATCCAGAACAATGGCAAAATGGTTGCGGCTCTGTTTCATGTTACGGAACAAAACGTCGGTGCGTACCGATTCAGGCACAAAGTACGGCGGTTTTACGGCATATTTCATTACGTTTTCCCTTGACTTGTCCTTGAGCCTGAAATAATCCTTTGTATTGAGCACACCGACTATGTCATCCGTGTTTTCATCACATATGGGATAATAGGTATGACGGCTTTCAATAATCGTTTTTTCCCACTGTTCATCACTTTCTTCAAGCCATAAAAGGGAAACTTCGGTCCTGTGTGTCATAACCTCTTCGGCAGTCTTGTCATCGAATTCAAAAACGTTTTGTATCATTTCTTTCTCTGAATGATTTATTGCACCTTTTTTGCTTCCCTCATCGACCATCATGCGTATTTCTTCTTCGGTGATGTGTTCATCAACCGCAAGGGGATCAATACCCAGCAGTCTCAGCACACCGTTTGTCGATAATGTCAGCAGTGAAACAACAGGAGCGAAAATTTTAGATATTACGTATACCAGTCCGGAAATACCAAGGGCTATCTTTTCAGCATTTTTCATCGCAATTCTCTTCGGAACCAGTTCACCCAGCACCAGCGTAAAATAAGACAAAATCAGCGTAATTACTATAACTGAAATTGTATTCAGGGTGTGTGCAGGAATTTTTACTCCCATGTTTATAAGGCTTTCTACGATGCGGTCCGAGAAGTTATCTGCAGCAAAAGCACTTCCGAGAAAACCCGCCAGTGTAATTCCGACCTGTATTGTTGCAAGGAACCGTGCCGGTTGTTCGGTTAATTTTGTGAGCCTTATAGCCCTTTTATCACCATCCTCATTTGCCATTTTTTCCATCTTGTTGTCATTCATTGATATAACGGCAATTTCCGCACTTGCAAACAAAGCATTAATAAGTATCAGAAAAAATTGCAATAATATTTTTCCGATTATTGAGTTATCTGACAAACAAAAGACCTCCCTAATGCTTAACACAATACTGATATTTATGATGTCCAATAAATCATTATTAAAATAAAAACACGCACACAGGGATCAGCAATAATGCTGCCCCTTTGTACGTGTTTATATTAACAGATAAAAAACGGTTGTAATTTTTATGCTTCGCTCAGGTAAAGGCGAATCGTCCATTTTTTATAAATCACTCCTGTTAGAATAGATTATACTAACAAAAAAATGTAAAGTCAATACAGGCACCCGGGCTATAAAAAGTGCAGGCCTGTTCATTGAGTGAAAGAAAACGTGACATGTACTGGAAATATATTACCTGGTATTTGACAATAATTAATTGGAAATATACATTCAAAAATTACAGTAATGTTATAAAAATTATCAATATTAACCGATATATACATTGCAGTTTTAGTAAAAGTTATTTTCATTAAGGGGAAATGCATGATGAAAAAGAGGGCAAAATTGTTTTTTGTATTTCTGTCCCATATTGTTGCGTCAGTGCTGCCGGTGGCTTTGATATGCATCTTTTTTTTCCTTAAACCGGGGAATTTGAAATCAGTTATTGTCATATCACCCTTTCTTGTTATTTTGGGAAGCATATCCCTTTATTTTATGTCCAGAAGAATAACCAACGAGTACGCCACCCTGGCCAAGGCACTGTCAAAAGCCAATAACGGTGATTTGCTTACAGCACTGCAGAGCTATGATAACAGTGATATGAAAAGTATACTGACTGAATTCGAAAAGTTTCTCAAATATCTTAACGATGTATTTTCAAAAGTGGGACATTCCGCCGAGGAAGTAAAACATCTTGTCAATACGGTTAAAGCTGCTTCAAGGGAAGCATCCGAGACCGCAAACCAGATAGCCGCCGCTGCGGGGATGGTATCCAGGGGAGCAATGGAGCAGGCAAGGGATGCCGAAGAAAGCTCGAAAATAACTTCCGAACTGGTTAGCAAGTTTGAAGAAGTTGCAGGCTCAGCAGAGCTTATGACTCAGAAAGCTGAAATTACAAAAGGCGCGTCTGAGTTCGGAAAGACGAATATCAGTGAGTTGCTTGAAAAAAGCAGGCTTACAGAACTCAATATGGAGGAAATAAACAGCAAGATAAATGAACTGAACAAAATGGCTGAGAATATCGGCCAGATTACTTCGACAATGTCGCAGATTGCAAGCCAGACAAATCTCCTGTCCCTGAATGCATCAATTGAAGCTGCCAGAGCCGGGGAAGCAGGAAAGGGTTTCAGGGTCGTTGCAGATCATATTAAAAGACTGGCACAGCAAAGTGCCGGATTCAGTGAAGAGATCAAAAAAATTGTTATGGGTATTCAGGACCAGATAAACACAACAACTCAAACAATTATGTTAACTTCCGAAACCATAAGAATGCAAACCGAATCGGTATACAAAACACGGGATGCTTTCAATGAAATCTCAGAGGCCATAGATGCCCTTTACAGTCAGCTAATCGAAGTTAAAAACGGGATAGGTATTCTTGACAAATTCAAAGAAAAACTTTATGGTTCGATAACCAACATATCTTCAGTTGCAGAAGAAACGGTTGCGTCAACACAGGAGATTGCATCACTGATGTTCTCCCAGGCAAACTCTTCAGAAATACTGGTTCAGCTTTCTGAAAGCCTTGATATGCTTATAGGGAATCTGGATGAAGCCGTCAATAAATTTAACTATACCAGAATTGCTTCGAAAAAACGTTCCTATGCAATAATACCCTGCGTTGATATTGAATTTTTCAGGGAAACAATGGAAGGTGCAGCGGATGCTGCAAAAAAACTGGGTGTGGATTTGATCTGGCGTGCGCCTGAAAAGTATGATTCAGGACTTCAGGCAAAACTGATTGACGAAGTCGTTGAAATGGGCGTATCAGGCATAGGAATAGGGCCGAACGACGGACCTGAAGTACGGGAAAGCCTTAAGAGAGCAATGGATAGGGGTATACGGGTAGTTTGCTTTGACACTGATATACCCGATATCGGAAGGGATGCTTTCATAGGAACCGACAATTTCAGTGCAGGTAAAATGTTTGGTGAACTTGTTGCGAAAAAACTGAATTATAAAGGACGTGTCATCGGAACAAGGACTAAAAAACAGACTTTGAATCAGAAAGAAAGGTTTGACGGATTTATCGAGGCCATCAAGAAATATCCGGAAATTGAGCTGGTTGAAATACATGAATCAGAGGAAAAAAACGGAGAAAAAAGATGGCAGGAGGTTAAGGCGTTTATACAGAGAGTTAAGGATTTCGACTGCTTTATATGCATGGATTCTTTCGGCAGCTATATTGCAGGTAAAATAAAGGAAGAACTGGGCATAACGCCGATTTGCGTGGTGTTTGATAAAACCGGGTATTCAGAGAAGCCTGTCAGGGACGGATATACCACCGTAATTGCCCAGCGCCCGAGGCTATGGGGTGAACTTTGCATCAGAAGACTTAATGAATTGTGCAACGGCAAAACCGTAAAAGAAAAAGAGGATACCGGTACATATGAAATAAACAGGAGCAATGCGGACATATTTTTCGGCAGCTTAAACAAAAAGACCGCATCGGCCTGAATTACTCAAAAGAGTTTGTCCGCATTTATATAAGGATGTTTTTCAGTAATATAATTAAAGCAAACAGACAGGCTTATAAAAATTCATTTTGCACACCCTGTGCATATTTTGGTATATTCTTGTTATAGTCACTGACAATATAACCAGTTAATCCGTTGACGTCTGTTCAGAAGAGGCAGCCGTCAGCATGATCTTTATGGGGTGGAAAGAATGGACAGGCAAAAGATTACACTTTTCAGCAACGATTTTTCTGATTTTCCGATCGGCCCTTTTCCATATGACCCGGAACATTCGGCTATGGGTGAGTATCACTATTATCCTGTGAAAGGATATACCGGGCAGTGGTATGACCCCATAACCAATTCAAATTACCGCGGCCCTTCCTGGATGGTTACAGAAGATGACGGTAAAAAATACATGGAGCAGATGCGGGTTCTTACTCCCGGGAAACATGTATCATGCCCGACACTTGCAGCCGGTGACAAGGACTGGGAAGATTATACGGTTTCGGTCAGGATGCGCTCTTTATATACCGGGGAACCTGCAGGTGTGCTTTTCAGATACCAGACAAGCCTTATGCATTACGCCTTTGTGCTGTGCAATAAAAAAGCCATGCTGTACCTTGTGGAGAAAGAAAAAAGAGAGCTTCTCGGTGAGGCAGATTTTGATTTTGACTGCGATACCTTTTATGAACTCAGGGTGGATGTAAAGGGAAGCCTGATCAGGTGTTATATTAATAACGAACTGCTGATTGAAACACGAAACAGCAGGTATACATACGGCTCAATTGCTATAGCTGCATATATGCCGGCGCAGTTTACGGATGTGAATGTTTTCTGCGATGAAGAGGAATACAGGCATTATATTGTCAAAAAGCAGGCAAGGGAAAAGAGGGTTGCCGAAAAACGTCTCAGGTACCCGCAGCCAAAGCTTTTGAAAATTATAGATCTCAGGGATTTCGGCGCTGGAAGGCAGATACGTTTCGGCCATCTTACGGGTACTGACGAATGGTTTTTTGTCATGGCTCAGCACCAGAAACGCGTGTATAAGGACAGATATGCGAATATCAGCTGTCTTACCGCTGTAAGCCTTGAGACAGGCGAGGTTCTGTGGCAGATAGGCGAGCCGAGCAGGCTGAAGGACAATGCCTATCTGACAGCCGATTTGCCTTTCCAGGTGTATGACATAGACGGAGACGGTGTTGATGAAGTAATAATGGCGAGGAACTTCAGACTGATGATCCTTGACGGTAAGACGGGGAAGGTTCGCAAAAGTATTCCGACGCCTTTCAATGAAGAACCTGCAGAAGTCCTTTGCGGTATTGAGTTCAGAAAACATGCCTTTGACCGTTTGAATGTTGACGCGATACGTATCGTCAATGTATCAGGGAAAGAGAGGCCATGCGATATATTGATTAAGGACAGGTACAGCCGCCTTTGGGTATATGACAGCGACCTGAACCTGATATGGAAGTTTACCCACAATAATACCGGCCATTTTCCCTATTCATATGATTTTGACGGAGACGGGAAAGATGAGATTATAAGCTGCTACAATATGATTTCAAGCGACGGAAAGCTAATCTGGAAACTGCCCATAGATACCGACCACGTGGATGAAATAATATGCGGAAAGTTTGATCCTGACCGTGACGAGTTAATAGCCCTTGTGGCAGGATGGGAAGGTTTCATGATAGTTGACAGGGACGGGAATATTCTTGTCAGGGACATTAACGGTCATGGCCAGCGTATCAGTGCGGGAAAATACTGCCCTGAACTGCCCGGTTTGCAAATCTGTACCACGACGTTCTGGGGAAACCAGGGGATCATATACCTGTACGATTGTAAAGGAAATGAACTGTGGCACATGGAACCTTCAAGCAACGGAAACATTATTGCTCCTGTTAACTGGACAGGTGACGGAACCGAACTGATACTGCTGAACGGAAACATAAAATACGGCGGAATGATTGACGGCGAAGGTGACGTGGTAGTGGTATTTCCTGACGACGGGCATCCGGATTTATGTGCTGAAGTTATTGATATTATGGGCGATCCAAGGGACGAAATAATACTGTGGGATGAGAACAAAATGTATATCTATACCCAGGACAGGCCATGTGAAATTGCCGGCAGGGAATATGTACCCGAAAAATATCCGCGCTGTAATTTTTCAAACTACCGCGGGGAATATTCATTCCCGAGGTGGAGGGAAAAGAAGTCTGTGGTTACGGAAAAGAGAAATTTAAGTGAATGATAAAACGGGTATAAAGCAAAAAGCCGGTAATTGTTGGGTTACCGGCTTTTTCAATGTCATCGGTATACATTTCCAAATTGCAGTATTGTTATAAACCGAATTTATTTTTAATTATGCCCGCAAACAGCATCAGCAGTTCTTTCCGGTTTAAATCCGGGTTCTGCAGAACGCATGTAAACAGCACATTAAGTAAAGTCCCGATATTCTTACCCGGTTTAAAACCTGCTGATAACAGGTCACTGCCTTTGACGGCGAGTCCGGAAAGGCTGATGCAGTGTTTTTCGCTGATTATCCGGTTAAAATCTTTTTCGGTTTCCTTTAAATCTTCGCTTTCGGGATAAAGAATTTTCAAAATGCTTAATGCCCTGGCAAAACTGTCGGTTCCGGTTTCTGAAAGGATCAGGCGCATAGTGTAACTGTTTTTCGGAAATTTGACGCCAAGCAGTTTCGATATCATCAAAATTTCATCTTTAAGCCTGTTGCTCATTTTCAGATCGGTACATACAATCCGGATATCGTCAGGATTATTTACGCCGGCAAGGAAGAGAAAAGCCGCCCACCTGGTGTAAATATCTTCCGGCAGTCTTGTCAGAATCCTCAAATCAGCAGTAGCCGGTAAGGGTACAGGTAAAATATGGCTTAACAGTTTTGAATCAAGTAAATTTATAAAAGTTTCAGGGTATGAAGAAAGCAATATCCGGTTAAGTTCTTCAAGTATTCTTTCCCTGCTTATTACACTGATGTTATTGGAAAGCGCTTTTATGGCGCTGAAAGTTTTATTTTCTATTGAAAAACCATAAACCGCCTGAAACCGTATGGCTCTGAGCATTCTTAACGCATCTTCCCCGAATCTTTCATAAGGGTTGCCCACCGTTCTTATTACTTTGGCCTTAAGATCCCTTATTCCGTCAAACGGATCCACAACTCCCCTGGCAGGATGATAGGCCATTGCATTTATTGTAAAATCCCGTCTTTTCAGGTCCTCGGTCAGTGAATCCGAAAACATTACATTGTCCGGGTGCCTGAAGTCGGTATAACCGGATTCAATCCGGTAAGTTGTTACCTCGAACGGAGTATCATTGACAAGCACTGTAACGGTGCCGTGTTTTATCCCCGTGGGTATGCATTTCGGAAACAACTGCAGCACCTGTTCAGGCAGGGCAGATGTACATATATCAAAGTCCTTGGGTTCCAGGCCAAGGAGCATATCCCTTACACAGCCGCCTACAATAAATGCTTCGTGCCCGTTTTTTTCCAGTATATCAATTATTGTCAGTACTTCCCCGGGTATGTGCAAATATTCTCCCGAGAGCATCGTGCATAAACGGTCCGGCATATAACTGCAATATCCTTTCTGTCAGGTGTTTAAACATATTATAGCATTTTTCTGAATTATTAATAAATATAAATCCCCCCGCGTACCGCAGGGGGAATTTTTTATTTCAGTCTGCCGTAATGCTTCTGTTTGCTCTTTCCAGGGCTAATTCCTCAACGGTTTTTTCTTTCAGTCTTGCCGCACCTTTATAGCCCGTTTTTGTCGGTATCAGGTTTCCTTCCGACAGTCTCTTTTTGGCTTCGGCTATTGCCTTTTTGTACTGCGGCAGCCATTTCTCCTGCGCAACCAGCATTTCGTCAATCATCTGCCATACTTCAGGAGGATTGCATACTGCACCCGTAAGGGGATCCAGTAACGCAGCCTGCTTCAGCAGCATTTCATCGCCCTTCACGGCAGCTTCCACTGCAAGTTTCTGTACCCAAATGGATTGCGAGCATACTGCAGCGCATCCCAGCGGCAGGTCGCCCACCTTTGGTACCGAAATACCGTTACCGTCCACATAACACGGGACTTCCACGACACATTCGTCGGGCAGATTGGTTATACACCCGTTATTCATAACGTTGAAATGACCGCGGTAAATCCGCCCGGTTTCAAGGGATTCAATTATGTATGAACCGTGTTCACGGCTGCGGTTTGAGCTTCCGTATTTCATCGGAGGTTCACTGAGGATTTTCGGGAATTCGGTATCAAACCAGTTTCTTTCCTCTCTGGTATACCTGAGGTAGCCGCCTGTTTCACCATTTATCCAGCTGGAAAGGTCTATCCACTTGGGTATTTCTTCAGGACGTTTCCGGTACCAGGCGAGATACTCGGACAGGTGGCCGTTGGATTCGGTGCTGTAATGGCCGAAGCGCTTAAGAATATCTATTCTTACCTTTTCGGTTTTTGAGTACTTCTCATGTTTCTGAAAAGCCTCAAGGAGCTTGTCTTTCAGTTCAACACCCTTGTGTTTGACGGAAATGTACCAAGTCTGATGATTAATGCCCGCGCAGATAATATCCAGTTCTTCTCTCGGTATGCCAAGTACCTCGGCAATCTGATACTCACCGTGGATTTCCCCGTGACAGAGACCTATGGTTCTTACACCGCCATACTTGTTGCATGCCCAGGTTATCATTGCATTGGGATTTGAATAGTTAAGCAGCAATGCTTCCTTTTCGGCCACTTCACGGATATCCCTGCAGAATTCAAGTACTGCTGCAATTCCCCTTTGCCCGTACATAATTCCGCCGACGCAGAGGGTATCCCCGACACATTGATCAACTCCGTACTTCAGCGGAATTTCAATGTCGGTTTCAAAGGCTTCAAGGCCCCCCACACGAACACAGTTTATAATGTACCTGGCATCCTTCAGTGCTTCCCGTCTGTCCAGAGTGGCCTGAATCCTGGTTTTTATGCCGTTATTTTCAAGATCTCTCTGGCACAGCATGGTGACAGATTCAAGGTTTCGCTCGTTGATATCTGTAAATGCAATTGACACATCCCTTAATTCGGGTACTGCCATTATGTCGGTAAGGAGTCTTCGGGTAAACAGCAGGCTTCCCGCCCCGATAAAAGTGATTTTAAAACTCATGGTTTTTCACCCCGCATTTCGTTTTTTTAAAAACTAAGATTTCAGTGAGGTTACCCCGGTGTCCATCCGGGCAGGATTACATTTTAATAATAAACAGGGCCGGGGGTGAATGGGGAATAAAAAGACTATAAAAAATTATAAATGCAATAAATTGTTGAATATTTTCAACCATTCTTCTATAATGGGATCAACTGTTGTCTGCTTTAAAATCTGTATATTGCCATAATTCGGGGATGAATGTTTTTCAATGGATGAATTTCGTACCCTTCCGGGCGAATGATTTTGTAGAAGAATTAGCTGACGCTGACAGTAAGGCGGATAAAAATGAGCATATATCTGAAGAAAAATCGTTTTGCAAAAATTGATGCTTTTTATAATTTGCGTCTTGATGAGTTCCATATGGAGACTCATGCTCATAACCGGTGTGAAATAATGTACGTTACCGACGGGAACTGTGAAGTCGAACTTGACGGTCAGTTATTCAGGCTGAATCCCGGATATTTTGTCTTTATCGATCAGGATATCCCGCACAGACTGACTGTTGGAAGGAAAAATCCATGCTCCATTATGAACATTGAGTTTACTTGTGCCGATAATATACAGGGAGTCGACCTGCATTATATTTCAGAACGGGCGGATTCTTTCAGGGAATTCCTCGAAGACAGGCAGGATTACAAGCTGCTTTTTGACAACCAGAACATGGCGGGTTCACTCAAAACCCTGATTGATATGCTTTACAACAAACAGAATGACAACAGTTACATGGTGGAGCTTATGTTCAGCCAGATTCTTGTTATAATGTCCCTGTGTGAGAAAGGGATAAGAAAGCAGTCAGGGTTGTTGTACATTAAAAAGGCAAAGGAGTATATCAATGAAAACTATCTGTACGATATTACATCGGAAATGATAGCCAATTATGCGGGGATTAACCGTTCCTATCTTCATACGCTGTTTTCAAGATATGAAAATTGTTCAATCACAACCTACATCAATACCCTGAGGCTTGAAAGGGCTGTTTTTCTGCTGAAAAACACAAATATGAAAATAACGGATATAGCTTTCAGTACAGGCTTCAACAGCAGGCAGCATTTTGGATATACCTTCGAAAAACATTTCAACATAAGCCCGCTTAAATACAGAAAACTCGTAAACAGGCCTGAAAGCGCAAATACCGAAACATTTGTGCAGGGAACGGTACACGATAAGGGAAAAGGCAGTTAACGGCAATAACCTGTATATATTAAAATTTTATGGCCGGCAGAATGTATTTTATCTTATATAATGACATGGGATATTACATAATATGAAGGAAATAATAAAATAGCTTTACGCAGGAATGCAATTAAATTGCAATGCAAAGGCATGCTGTGCTATAATCAAATGGTTGTGTATGGAATCTGAAACAGTTTTTATACATATAAAAACAAAAGAAAAACGGAGGTTATCGTGTCAAACAGAAAGAAAAACAAGTTAAAAGTAATTCCGTTAGGCGGACTTGAAGAAATAGGCAAAAACATGACGGTTTTCGAATACGGTGAAAATATTATTGTAGTGGACTGCGGCGTGGCTTTTCCTGAAGATGAAATGCTGGGTATTGATTTGGTTATTCCCGATGTGACGTACCTTGAGAAAAATCTTTCCAAGGTCAGAGGAATTATAGTTACCCACGGCCATGAAGATCATATAGGAGCACTGCCATATGTTCTGAACAGGATACCCGTACCTGTTTATGGTACAGATCTTACCCTTGCATTAATAGAAAACAAGCTCATGGAGCATCAAATGCTGAACAAGGCCGACCTCAGGGTTATCAGGGCAGGGCAGACAATTCAGCTCGGGGCTTTCAAGGTTGAATTCATACGCTCGACCCACAGCATAGCAGATTCAGTGGCTCTTGCAATCCATACGCCTGTCGGCGTGGTTCTGCATACTTCGGACTTCAAAATTGATCATACACCCATCGAAGGTGAGCCGATTGATCTTGCAAGGATAGCCGAACTGGGTAAAAAAGGCGTACTGCTTCTGATGGCAGACAGCACAAATGTTGAACGTCCGGGCTACACAATGAGTGAAAGGACTGTCGGGGAAACCCTCGACACCGTTTTCAAGGATGCCAGGTCCAGGATTATTGTCGCGACTTTTGCTTCGAATATCCACAGAATACAGCAGATTGTCAATTCTGCAATGAAATTTAACCGCAAGGTGGCACTTAACGGGCGAAGCATGATCAATGTGGTTAAAACCGCGATGAAACTGGGGTACCTGAACATTCCCCAGGATGTGCTGATTGATATAGACAAGATTCAGAAACTGCCCAGGAACCAGATTGTGATGATTACCACCGGAAGCCAGGGCGAGCCCATGTCCGCACTGTCGAGAATTGCATCGAACAGCCATCGCAAGGTCAGTATAGAAAAGGGAGACCTGGTTATTATATCTGCAAGCCCGATACCCGGAAATGAAAAGTATATATCCCGTGTTATCAATGATTTGTTCAAACAGGGGGCCGATGTAATATATGAAGCACTTGTGGAAGTACATGTTTCAGGGCACGCCAGGCAGGAAGAACTGAAGCTTATCCACAGGCTTGTTCGTCCCAAATTTTTCATGCCTGTTCATGGAGAATACCGCCATCTGAAACAGCATGCCAACCTAGCCCAGTCCCTCGGGATGCCTGAGGATAATATTTTCCTGATGGAAAACGGCCAGGTGCTCGAGCTGTCCCAGAGAAAAGCCCAGGTTACAGGAACGGTGCAGTCGGGCAGTATCCTCATTGACGGCCTTGGAGTGGGAGATGTGGGCAGTATTGTTTTAAGGGACAGGAAGCATCTGTCCGAAGACGGATTGATTGTAGTGGTTGTAACTGTAAGTTCGGACGGAAGGATAATGACCAACCCCGAGGTTATATCCAGGGGCTTTGTATACGTCAGGGAATCCGAAGAATTAATGGATGAGATAAGGGATTTGACAATGGAAATACTGCAGAAGAATCTTGGAAAGAGGAAAAGCAGTTATACCAACATAAAGAACAATGTAAAGGACGAGTTGAGCTCGTACCTGTATCAGAAAACCAAGAGAAAACCCATGATTTTGCCTGTAATTATTGAAATACCGTGCTGACAGAAAAACCCCGGCCTTATGCGCCGGGGTTTTATCCTTATCATGTATTGCTGTTAACGTGCTCTCCAGACATAATCATTAATTTTAAGCTGTTCCTTGAATTTATACATGTTCGTTGTTTCTTCATTAATTAAAATGAATTCTATACCTGCCATTTCTGCCCAGTCCATCATATGTTCGGTGGTTACCGAATATGAGAACGAGGTATGGTGTGCTCCTCCGGCAAGAATCCATGCCTTGGCTGCGTCGCGGAGTGAAGGTTTCGGTTTCCACAGAACTCTTGCAACGGGAAGTTTCGGCATATCCCGTGTGGGTTCAATGGCCTCAACCTCGTTAACAATCAGGCGGAAACGATCGCCCAAATCAACCAGCGAGGCAGCAATTGCAGAACCGCTTCTGCCCTTGAATACCAGGCGTGCGGGATCGTTCTTCCCGCCGATGCTCAGAGGATGAACCTCGATTCTCGGCTTTTCAGAAGCAACCGAAGGACACACTTCAAGCATATGTGCACCGAGGATCATTTCATTGTTTTCTTCCAGGTGATAGGTATAATCTTCCATAAAGGATGTTCCGTCAGGCAGACCGATATTCATGATTTTCATTGTACGTACAAGTGCAGCCGTTTTCCAGTCGCCTTCGGCGCCAAAACCGTATCCCTCATGCATTAAATGCTGAACGGCAAGACCGGGTAACTGGTTTAAGCCGTGCAAATCCTCAAAAGTTGTTGTAAAGGCCGTATATCCGCCTTCATCCAGGAATTTTTTCAGGCCTGCTTCTATCCTGGCCTGTTCTTTTATTGCATCAAGAGAGCCGGGATCAGACGGGAATTCATACAGTTTTCTGTAGGTTTCGAGTACGCTTTCGATTTCCTCATTGGTAACTTTTGAAACGTATCCTGCAAGGTCTCCTACACCATAGCCGTCCACCGACCAGCCGAATTTAATCTGGGCTTCAACCTTGTCGCCTTCGGTAACAGCCACCTGGCGCATGTTGTCTCCAAAGCGTGCAACCTTTATGTTTTTGCCTTCAACAAATCCGATGGCCGCATTCATCCATACCTGTATTTCCCTTATTACTTCTTTGTCCTGATAGTATCCGACAACAACTTTCCTGGGCAGGCGCAGGCGGGCGCCGATAAAGCCGTATTCCCTGTCTCCGTGAGCTGACTGGTTCAGGTTCATGAAATCCATGTCAATTGTATCCCACGGAATTTCGCGGTTAAACTGTGTATGGAGATGCAGCAGCGGCTTTTTCAGCTCATTCAGCCCCGCTATCCACATTTTCGCGGGAGAAAATGTATGCATCCATGTAATAATTCCTGCGCATGATTTGTCGTTATTGGCTTCGGCACATAGATTAAGAATGGCTTCAGGTGTTGTGAGAACGGGCTTGAATACAACCTTGCAGTGAGAAAGGGTATTCTGGTCGAGCCAAGAAGCAATGATTTCAGAGTGCCTGTCAACTTCCTTCAGAGTCTCGTCACCGTACAGATGCTGGCTTCCCGTGACAAACCAGAAGCTATAGTTTTTTTGTACCATGGTTCATCCCCCTTTATAAAATTATTGCAACAGTTTATTTGGTTTCTGACCGGCTTATGGACTGCATATCATGCAGGTATTATTCAAGCCGGACAACTCTCGGCATGTATCCTGTATTTCAGGGCAACGGTCCGAAAAATGTTGTATGCACAACCTGACAACAGGACGGTTGCCGTTTAATCATTGTCACAATTAGATTATAACAATAAATATTCAAAAAGAAAATACTTTATTCTGAAAATTATTTCCCGGTTGTGCATACAAGTAATGCATGATATAATATACATATATTGACACTGTTTACCGGTGGTGAGCTTTTTGGATCAGGACAAACCAAAATACATGCAGCTTAAGGAATACCTGATTAATCTTATTGAAAGCAACGAACTGACCAGGGGAAATAAAATTCCTTCGGAAAACGAGCTTGCTGAAAAGTTCCGTATGAGCAGGCATACTGTAAGAAGGGCCATCAGCGAACTGGTCAATGAAGGAGTTCTGATAACAAACCAGGGCAGGGGTACATTTGTAAACAACGGGACCAAAGGAAACAGGCAAAACCTTATAATAGGCGTTATTACAACCTATATCGGGGATTATATTTTCCCGTCAATAATCCGCGGGATTGATCATGTTCTCAGCGAGAACGGGTACAGTATTGCCCTTGGTTGTACGAACAATCAGACTGACAAGGAAAGGCAATGTCTTGAAAACTTTTTAAACCAGGACATCAGGGGGCTTATTGTCGAAACAACCAAGAGTGCATTGCCAAACCCGAATCTTGATCTGTACGACGAGTTTAAGAGAAGAAATATACCTGTTCTTTTCATGCATGGAAGTTACAGGGGATATTCCTCATCATCAATATATGAAGACGATACCGAGGCAGGATATATTGCTACAAGGCATCTGATCGAGCTTGGCCACAGGAAAATAGCAGGAATATTCAAAATTGACGACATCCAGGGACATGCAAGATACGAAGGATATATCAGGGCTCATAAGGAATTCGGGATAGGACTGAATGACAAACGGGTCATGTGGTTTGATACAAATGATCTTCAGTTCAAATTCAGCAGGCAATCGGGTGAAATGGTGATGGAATTCCTCAATGACTGTACTTCACTTGTCTGCTACAACGAGCAGATAAGCATTAAAGTGATTGACATAATCCGCGACAAAGGCCTGGCGATACCCGAACGATTGTCTTTGGTCAGCTTTGATGATTCTGACCTGGCTGTTGCTTCAGAGGTTAAAATGACTACTGTTGCCCATCCGAAGGAAAAGCTGGGGATAGAAGCGGCAAAACTGATGCTGAAAATGATTAACGAAGGCAGCGGAATACACAAATTTAAAATGACACCCGAACTTGTCATAAGGAACAGTACGGGACCGGTTTTTGAATAATTACGGCTGCCTGAAACATGGAGCCTTAATAATATTATGAATGGAGGGGTTATTATGGCCAAAAAATATGCCATAGGTGTTGATTTTGGAACACTTTCCGGAAGGGCGGTATTGGTGGAGCTTGATACCGGTAATGAAATTGCGACTGCAGTAAAGGAATATCCGCATGCTGTTATGGATGAATATCTTCCTTATGGCAATGTAAAGCTTGAACACGACTGGGCACTTCAGCATCCACAGGATTACCTGGATGTTTTTGCAGAAACCATTCCGGCTGTTCTGAAAGAGTCCGGAGTATCACCCGAAGATGTTATAGGAATAGGTATTGACTTTACGGCCTGCACCATGCTGCCGATTGACAGGGAAGGTCAGCCTTTGTGTTTTGACGATAGATACAAAACCAATCCTCATGCGTATGTAAAGCTGTGGAAGCATCATGCAGCCCAGGACGAAGCCAACAGGCTTAACCAGATTGCCATGGAACGCGGCGAAAAGTTTTTGCAGCTTTACGGAGGCAAGATTTCTTCAGAATGGTTAATACCTAAAATATGGCAGATATTGAATGAGGCTCCGGAAATCTATGAGGCGGCAGACAGGTTTATCGAAGCAGCTGACTGGGTTGTCCTCCAGTTAACCGGCGTGGAAAGAAGAAACAGCTGTACTGCCGGGTATAAGGCAATATGGCATAAGCGAATGGGATATCCGTCAAAAGAATTTTTCAGGGCGTTGGATCCGAGGCTTGAAAACCTGGTTGATGAAAAACTTAGCAGGGATATTTACCCGCTTGGCACAAAGGCAGGAGAGATTACTGAAAAGGCAGCCAAACTGACGGGATTAAAACCCGGCACTGCAGTTGCGGTTGGAAACGTTGACGCGCATGTTGCCGTACCCGCGGTGGGAATTACCGAACCCGGAAAAATGCTGATGATAATAGGTACATCCACTTGTCACATGCTGCTGGGAACAGAGGAGAAAATGGTTCCCGGAATCTGCGGCGTTGTTGAGGACGGAATCATACCCGGTTATCTTGGCTATGAGGCAGGCCAGTCATGTGTCGGCGACCATTTCCAGTGGTTCATTGAAAACTGTGTGCCGGCGGAATACAGGAAAGAGGCAGAGGATCGGGGTGTAAGTATACATAAGGTTTTAAGGGAAAAGGCAAGCAGGCTGAAACCGGGAGAAAGCGGTCTTCTTGCTCTTGACTGGTGGAACGGAAACCGTTCAGTCCTGGTTGACGTGGATTTGACAGGTATGCTGCTGGGCTGCACCCTAACTACAAAACCCGAGGAAATTTACCGGGCATTGATTGAAGCCACGGCATACGGTACCAGGATGATCATAGATACCTTTGAAGAATACGGCGTTCCTATCCATGAACTGTATGCAGCAGGCGGTATTGCACAGAAGGACGAAATGATGATGCAGATTTACGCCGATGTAACAAACAGGGAGATAAGAATTTCTGCTTCACCGCAGACCCCTGCACTGGGTTCGGCAATGTTTGGTGCAGTTGCCGCAGGTTCTGCAAGAGGCGGCTTTGACAGCATTGTTGATGCTGCAAAGGTAATGGCAAAGGTTCTGGATAAGGTTTACAAACCAAATCCGGAAAATGTCGCAATATACAATAAGCTTTACCAGGAATACAAGATACTGCACGATTATTTCGGAAGAGGACAGAATGACGTTATGAAACGCCTTAAGGAAATAAAGAAGAGCGTTTCCAGGTCATCGTAATAAATTTGGAGGCGATAAAATGCTTGATGAACTGAAAGAGCAGGTTCTTCGCGCAAACCTTGCTTTGCCCGAACATGGCCTTGTGACTTTTACATGGGGTAACGTAAGCGGAATAGACAGGGAAAAAGGGCTTGTAGTTATAAAGCCAAGCGGGGTGCCGTATTCATCCCTGAGGAAAGAACATCTTGTGGTTGTTGACCTGGACGGCAACAAGGTTGAGGGAGAACTGAAACCTTCATCCGACACTCCTACCCATCTTGTGCTGTACAGGGCTTTTAAGAATATCGGCGGAATTGTACATACCCATTCGCCGTGGGCGACATCTTTCGCCCAGGCGGGAAGGGGTATACAGGCTTTCGGAACAACCCACGCCGATTACTTCTACGGTGAAATACCGTGTACAAGAAAAATGACTGCTGAAGAAATTAACGGGGAATATGAGAAAGAAACCGGAAATGTTATCGTGGAAACATTTTCAGGCAAAGATCCGATGGATATGCCTGGTGTTCTCGTAAACATGCACGGGCCTTTTGCCTGGGGCAAAGACGCAATGGATGCGGTGCACAATGCCGTTGTTCTTGAGGAAGTGGCAAAAATGGCATTCAATACGATAATGCTAAATCCAGGCATTAGGCCTATGGATACGGTACTGCTTAACAGGCATTTCTTCAGAAAACACGGCGCGAACGCCTATTACGGGCAGTAATAATCTGATCTATGAGGGCGGGGTTTTTACCCCGCTCTGTTGGCTCTACGCTTCTTTTTCTGCAGAAGTTATCCTTTTCTCAAGAAATGAACATAATTCTTCAGCAGTACCTTTGCGCATTTCGGATTTACGCAGAATAAATGCTTGTCTGTTTTTCATAAAAAGGAATAAATAAGCACCATTGTCGAAAACCGGTCCAAATTCGGAATATGGGATACAGGCTTTTGTATGGTTGTTTGAGAAGGTCATTCCTTCGTAATGAAACTGGTACAGATTAATAAGCTTCCCATATTTACTGTTTTCAGCCATTAACATTCGTACCAGGAAATGCTCGGCCATTATGGAGAACAGCGTGATAAAATTACCGGACAGAAGTAACAGCGAAGCCCTGATACTTAGCCGGCCGTCTGCGAAAAACAGCCATCCCCCTGTAACAAGCATTAATATTCCAAGGCAGATCAATAAAATCCTCGGCATTTTCCTCAGTTTTCTGAGCATCAGGCGGGTTAACGCACGATAGGCAGCTTCATCATATGTCGTGGTAGCTTCAAACAGTATATCATTCAATTGCATAATTTGGACCTCCGGACAACATATCTTCCTCTATTTGATCGATAAGGTATTGGGCTCTCCATAAAGTTTCATCCAGTGATTTTTGACCTGTAGCCGCATCAATTAGCAGCTTGCCGAGCTTGTTTTCAAATTCACGTTGATCCACGCAAAGTTCTTTTTGTGAAAGAATGGTTTTTCTGCAGCCTAGTTTTATGTTATTTTCCAGTTCACCAAGCCAAGGATAAGTATCTATTATTTTTTGCTGCTCATAGGCTTCCCTGCATGGGGACACACCACCCATCATCATTAATTCCGACGCAATCTGGTTTCCCGTCGCCCAGCATATGAACTGATATGCTTCCTCAATATTTTTGGAACTCCTGCTAATGCATAATGAACCGCCGCCCAGGAGAGGCCTTTTTCCGGGGATTGGTGCAAAGCCGACTACGCCTGCAATTCGGGAATCCTGTGTTTGGACTATACGGGATGCATGATTTACATAAAGTATCGTCATTGCAGTGTCTCCGCGTATAAACGCATCAACAATCTCACTCCAGCTGTGCACCACATTGGGGTTGGCAAATTCTGCTGTACGGATATAATTTTCCAGTGCAGCTTTGGCTTCGGGAGTAGACATCCGTAAAAGTCCGTTTTTGCCGTATATCTGGCCTCCCATCGACAGCAGGCGGGGCAAGTATTCGCTTGCGGCGGAAGTCGGTGTACCAAGGGCAATACTGGAGCCATATAGTGTCGGAGAATCAGGATTGAACGTTTTGGTAAAAAACCGCGCTACATCATTATATTCTTCATAAGTTGCAGGAACGGCAAGGTTTTTTTTGTATTTTTCATAATAACTGCGTATCTGCTTAATATCCTCGAATAAATCCTTTCGGTAAAACAGCATTTGCACGCTCACATCAAAAGGAAGGGCGTATATTTTATCTCCTACTTTTGCATAGTTGTCGTACAGGTCGGACAGAAAACTGTTGAATCTGGATTTTACGTCCGGATCAGCCTGCTCCATAGGATAACATATTTTGGGAGCAAGGTAAGACAAACTGGATACGTCAAGCCGAATAACATCATATTGATCGTATTCTGAGAGGATATGAGCATTTATTGATGACTGGGGATAAGTAACAAATTCCACTTTTATACCGGTCTGTCGCGTAAAATTCTGAGAAAGGCATTTCAATGCTTCCATTGAGGGAGAATCCAGCGATATAACCTTCAGGGTTTTATTTTTTACCGAAGTCAGCACGCGTGGAAAACATCCAAACCCTGAAGGGTTAATTACCGCTGACGTAATTTGCTGTTTTTTGGCAATATGCTTCATTACTGATTCAGATGCAAGGTATCCCATTTTTCTGTAATTAAGTGTCAGATTTTCAAACCTGTTGTCCTGTACCGTTCTTAAAGGTGCCAAAGTTATAACCTTGGGCGGCTGCGATATTCCAACCGTGTGATAAGCATTCATAAGCCGCTGTGCAAGTTGCTCATTAACCGTGACCAAAACCTCTGCCGGCTGGTTTTCCGAAAAAAGTGAATAAATTTCCGTGGAAGTATCAATAAACTGAATTTCAACAAAATTTGATTCTTTTAAACCGGGTATTGCTTCAAGAAGGCCGGTTTTGAACCTGTAATTTTCATCAAACTGTAAACTGCCCGTTATTATTTTAATTTTTTCCGTCGGTATGCCGGAAATATGTCTTCCTATCATTTCAGCCGCCTGTTTATAGTCAAAAGTAAAATAACAGAAATCATTTGCCGGGCAGCGATCCAGGAACGAAACAACCGTTTTTCCCAATACTGAGGAACTATAGTATTTTTCAGGGTTTTTTAAACATGTAACGGTCAGTATGGCACATGCTTTTTCAGCTTTGGCATCCTCAATTGCACGTTTTTCCTTATAAGGCATATCATTGGTCAATGCCAGCCGGAAATAGTAACCGTATTTTTCCAGTGCACTTACAATTCCCGTGTAAATATCAACATATTTTGAGTTTTCTATATTCGGAAGGATAATATAAACTATGCGGCTTGTTCCTTTTCGCAAACGGCTTGCCTGTTCATCGATCTGGTAACCAAGGGCTTTGGCTGCCTGTTCAACCAGTCTGATTTTTTCAATACTGACATTGCCCTTCTTGTTAAGCACATTTGAAACAGTGCCGTGAGAAACACCAGCTGCTTTTGCAATATCTTTCATAGTAGCCATATTAATAAAACTCCCTGTATAAATGTGGTTTAATAATTGAATAACAAATATTTTATTACATTTAAAAAATATTAACATATAATTTTTGGCAAATCTATTGTCAGTATAAATAAATGTAACATTGATTCAATCCAAAATATTTAAATAAATTATAGCATAATAATTTGAACGTTAAAATTATTATAATAATATTTTTTAAGATTATTGACACGTTCAAATAATTAATATAACATTAATTTATCGTGTTATATCTGAAGTGAATGGAGTGTCGTTTTTGAAATTCGGTTCACAGATCAACATAAAATTTAACACAGACGGTTCTCCGCGCCGTTATCCTGGAAATACGGTAATATCCGACATCTGCCCGGATAACAAGGCTTTCGGGGTAATTAAGCATTTGACGGAACAATTGAAAGAACGAAATCTTGATGATCTTTTTATATTATTACCGGACAACAGTTATCATGTAACAATTATCAGAGGAGTAAATGATCTGGTCAGGACAAAAGACTATTGGCCGCCTGCCATTCCTTTGGATGCGCCAATGGACAAGGTCGATAATTTTGTGAGATCATGTGTTGAATCTGTCGAAGCTCCCGAGACTGTTCATATGCGTTTTTCCCATGTTCAAATTGATGATGCCGATTTAAGAATATGCCTGGAGCCTGCGGATAAAAACGAAGACAAAAAACTCAGGGAATACAGGGATAATATTGCGGAAAAACTGAATTTACGGTTACCGGGGCATGATAACTATGTATTCCATATTACGGCTGCCTATGTAAAATTCATACCCGAGGAAAACAGAAAAAACATGCTGGAGAAATATACGGAAGATATGAATATGTTTTTGAAACAGCAGGAAAGTTTTGAGCTTCCGAAACCGAGATTTGCTTACTACAATGATATGTTTTATTTTTATGATACTCCGATTGACAGATCAAAATGAGGTGTAAGGTATGGGTGAAAAAATTGCAAACGGGTTTTTATTCGCTTTAAGTACGGTGTATTTAATATTTGCAAGGCAGCTGGCTTTTGGTTCGCTATCCTATCCGAAAGGCGGTTTTATTCCACAAATTACAGGATGGGCAGCTGTTATTATTTCAGGTTACTTATTTGTGAAATCACTTCTGGGTAAAGGGGATTCCAAAGACGTCAAAGTTCAGATTGACTGGAAACGTTTTGCAGCTCTTATGTTTTCCATAGTTGTATACATCGTATTGCTGAAACCGGTAGGGTATATTGTCAGTACGGTCCTTGTTCTGTTTGCAGTTCTTAAAATTGGCGGTGTTAAGGGATGGAAGATTCCGTGTGTGATTTCTCTGTGTACGTCGGTGTTCTTTTATTTAGTATTTAAAATTGCGCTGTCGGTGCCGCTGCCTGCTGGCATTATCGGTTAGGATGGGGGGGAGATCATGGATATTCTGAAGATGTTAATGGATGGTTTTGCGGTGTGTTTTACGTGGGAAAATATAATGGCTTGCATTGCAGGTGTTATAGTCGGAACACTGACCGGAGTGTTGCCGGGGATAGGTGTTACCGGTGCGATGGCGCTCCTGCTTCCCATCAGTTTTGGTATGGATGGAACGACTGCTCTGATAATGTTTGCCGGAATATATTACGGTGCGATGTATGGCGGTTCTACCACTTCAATACTGGTAAATCTGCCCGGTGAAGCTGCATCTGTTGTCACATGTCTGGACGGAAACCAGATGGCTAAAAAAGGCCGTGCAGGCGCAGCACTGGCGATATCTGCAATTGGTTCATTTATTGCCGGCACAATCGGTCTGGTCGGGCTTACTTTTTTCGCCCCGCTGCTTTCCAGGGCAGCTCTGAAATTCGGTCCTCCTGAGTATTTCGCCATTGCTGTCCTGGGATTGGTGCTCCTTACCAATCTTACCGGAAAAAATCCGCTGAAATCGGTTTTAATGGTACTGATAGGCATAATGATGAGCACTGTCGGAATGAATGTTGTTACCGGGCTCAGGCGTTTTACTTTTGGTGTGCCCGAACTGATGAGAGGATTTGAATTCGGCGTTGTTGCCATGGCTGTTTTCGGTATTAATGAATTATTCAGCACACTGCTGGAGCCCCAGGAAGAAATTAAAGTCGGTAAAGTGCGTTTTCGTGAACTTTATCCTACAAAAGAAGAGCTTCGCAGATCAATACCTCCGATTCTGCGCGGAACTCTTATTGGTTTCTTTATCGGATTAATGCCAGGACCCGCAGGAACTTTATCCAGTTTTGCATCATATTCAGTTGAGAAAAAAATATCGAAACACCCCGAAGAATTCGGTCATGGTGCAGTAGAAGGTGTTGCTGGTCCGGAAGCTGCAAATAACGCGGCCAGTTCTGCAACAATGATTCCGTTGCTTTCCCTGGGTTTGCCATTTGCTCCTCCTGCAGCCCTGCTGCTTACAGGATTTATTGTTCACGGTGTAACACCCGGTCCGACGCTGATTACACGGCATCCGGATATGTTCTGGGGGCTTGTTGCCAGCATGTATATAGGCAATGTGTTCCTGTTGATATTAAATTTGCCTTTCGTCGGAGTTTTCGCGTCCATGCTGAAAACACCTGCAAATATATTAATGCCCATAGTAATGGTAATTACCTTCACAGGGGCCTATGCCACAAATAACAGCATATTTGATCTTGTCCTGCTGCTTATATTGGGTGTATTTGCCTATTTCATCTCAAAATTCGGATACAGCATGGCCCCGCTTGCTGTCGGTCTAGTTCTCGGCAGTACTATTGAAACCGGTTTGGTACAGGGACTTATAATATGTAACGGGAATTTCTTAGAGTTAATGTCCCGTCCTATTGCAGGATCCATATTGGCATTTGCGATAGTTCTGGTACTTATAACCTTTGCAAAACCAATCAAGCGTATACTGATGCATAGTAAAGAAAGCTGACAGGTTAGTCCAATTATTGATTCAGGATGTAAATATTTTTTATTAATATAAAAAAGGAGAGGGATTTATGAAAAAAATATTATCTGTCATTCTTGCCGTTCTAGTGATTTTTACACTGTCTGCGTGCGGAACGTCACAGACTCCCCAGACGAGTGTAACTCCAACTCAGCCGGCTTCAGAGCCCACTAAAGCACCTGTTAACTATCCGACCAAAGATATCACGTATGTGGTTCCTTACAGTGCAGGCGGAAGTTCAGACCAGATGGCGAGAGTAATTGCCAAATATGCTCCTAAGTATCTGGGCGTGAACATGGTTATTGAAAATATCCCGGGTGGCGCAGGAAACGTAGGTCTGGTACAGTTCGCCGGATATAAGAAGGACGGATACTCAATTGCCAGCGCAAACACTACGATGAATTTACAGCCTATTTATGGAACCACGGAGTATGACTATATTGAAATCTTTGAACCGATAGCACTGGTTGTTTCAATTCCGATTGCCATAGCAGTTCCTGCAAATTCGCCTTTCCAGACAATAGAAGAATTAATTGAATATGCAAAGGCAAACCCCGGAAAATTGCAGTACGGACATGCAGGAATCGGTTCAATAACACATGTAACGGCTGAACTGTTTGCAATGAGCGCAGATATAAAAATGACCCAGGTTCCTTTTGGAAGCGGTAATGATGCTCTGACGGCACTGCTTGGCGGACATATAGATATCGACGTTGCAAGCCTGTCCGAAGTTCTCTCTCATCATGAGAGCGGTACCGTTCGTATTCTTGCCATGTGCACGGATGTACAGGTTGGAGATATACCCACTCTGGTTTCAAAAGGGTACGATGTTGACATGAAAGTTACACAGGGTGTTTGCACACATAAGGGAGTGGATCCGGAAATTATAAAAATCCTGGATGAAGGTTTCAGAGGTATTTGTACCGATCCGGAATTCATATCTGAACTTGAATCCCTAGGTATGGATGTGGATTATCTGGGTGCTGCTGAATTCAGTGAGTTCCTCCAGAAACAGCGAAAGATATTTGAAGAGGTTGTAACAGCTTCAGGTATACTTGAAATGGTAAAAAGCCAGCAGCAATAATCATAAATAATAACAGACATATAATTTGAATTTACATCACCCTGTGTCGCATGGCATGGGGTGATCTTATAAATTCCGGAAATTATTTAGTTTCTACTTAAGTTTTTTCTCAACTGATTATAACCACAAGGAGTAGATTTTATGGATATTAAGGCAATTTTGCTTGACTTTGACGGAACCGCACTGCAAAGAGATCAGGTGTATATTTCACCGGGAAATATGCATGCACTGCATAAGGCAATGGAAAAAGGGGTGGAAGTAATTCCTACCACCGGGCGCGTAGAAGATATGTTTCCGCCGCAAATAGAATCCAACCGCTGTTTTCGTTACTGGGTTACCTCCAATGGCGCCCGGGTGGTGGATCGTCATACAGGAGAGATTATCTATCAGGCGCTTTTTACACCTGAAGAATCGGCAGAAATCTGCCGTATCTTCGAAGGGCAGAAAATTTATGCCGAAATAGCGGCAAACGGTTTAATTTATATGGAAAAGGAAATCTGTGAAAACTTGCATGAGTATCCCGTGCCACCGCATCATGTGTGGTTTATGGAGCTTGGCCGTCAGATTCCTGTGGAAAAACCGTCAAAGTTTTTTCTTGAATGTGGTATAGGTATAGAAAAGGTTAATTTATATGGGGTGCCTGAAGAAAAACAACAGGAAATAATTGAAGCATTAAAAGCGACAGATGTGGTGGAAATATCAGAGGGAGCTGGCAGAGATATACAGTTTTTCCCCAAAAGACTGGACAGAAAAAAAGCACTTGAAACTTTATTTGAAAGATTAGGTATTGGATACGGGAATGTCATGGCTGTTGGAGACAGTGATTTGGATGCAGCGGTAATTGAAAAAGCCGCTATAGGCGTTGCCATGGGAAATGCCCCTGAGAGGGTAAAGCAAAAAGCAACGTATGTTACCGCACCGTATTATGAGGACGGTGTTGCCGGTGCGATCGAAAAATTTATACTGAACGAACCTGAAACAAAAGATGTAAACAGGAAGGAAAACACGGATAACAAGATATCACTTAAGAATTATACGCCAAAACAACAGTATTTGGTGTGTTTTGATTCGGACGGCTGCGTATTTGATACGATGGAGATAAAGCATAAAGAATGTTTTTGTCCCGTAACAATTGAAATTTGGGGACTTCAGCCAATATCAAAATATGTCCGTGAGGCATGGGAGTATTCAAACTTATACTCAAAAAACCGCGGACGTTCACGTTTTCACGAGTTAATCCTTGTGTTTGATTTGCTCGAAGAACGTGAAGAGATTAAGCAATATGGTTTTAAACTTCCGGATATTGCTTCTTTCCGTAACTGGGTAGAAACTTCTCCAATACTTAATAATGAGAATCTTGCAAGGCATGCATCCGACCCCGTAATGCGCCGCGCTCTTTTGTGGTCACTGGAAATGAACAGACGGGCAGCGCAGGTGGTGCATGGAATCCCGCCTTTTCCGGGAGTACGTGAGTGCCTTGATTATTTGCACAACAAGGCGGATATTATAATTGTTTCAGCTACACCCCGTGAAGCATTATTGAGAGAATGGCAGGAACATGATTTGCTTAAATATGTCCATCTGTTGTGTTCACAGGAGGATGGATCCAAGAAGGAATGTATTAATACCGTGCGCCGCCACTATAAGCCTGACAATGTACTTATGATAGGTGATGCACCCGGAGATCTTGAATCGGCTCGTCAAAATAATGTTTTGTTTTATCCGATTATTCCGGGAAATGAAATTTCTTCATGGCAGAATTTTATCAAAGAAGGCATGAGAAAATTTTTAGACGGGACATATAAAGGTGAATATGAACAGTCCCTTATAGAAAAATTCAATAATTGCCTGCCTGATTCTCCGCCGTGGAAAAACAATACTACCCTTTGGTAGTTATGTATCCGGCGTTCTTTATTGGTAACTGATTCTTAATGTTTGGCTTATGGCCGGCGACATCATATCGATATCAGATGTTGCCGGCCCTGATTTCGTTAAGTCAAACTTATTTGTAACCTTTCGGCTGTCCGATATTGAAACATCACCAAATATTGTTAATGTGGAGAGTGTGAAGAAAAGTCTGTAAAATAAGCTTTCTATGATAAAATATAAAATCATAGGAGGCTTTTTTATGGCAAAAAGACGAGAGCCCATGAGTGAGGGTAAAAAGAACATTATCGCA
>Ga0134099_1001075_pt1 | contig 27501 bp, 23 predicted proteins | sample 10_taG_2_FD_105482 | JGI IMG/M metagenome (GOLD analysis project Ga0134099, IMG submission 105482) | Switchgrass degrading microbial communities from high solid loading bioreactors in New Hampshire, USA - 10_41_5_180_A2 metaG | ecosystem: Engineered > Bioreactor > Semi-continuous > Anaerobic >...
AAAACCTGAAAAATCTGGCAATAATTCTAGATAGGAAACAAAAATATTAACTATTTTTATAGGCTGAAATTCTTACCGGAGATAGTATATCCGGTTCCCATACACAAAAAACTTTTCAGACCCAAATTATATTTATAGCTTCTTTAATCTTATTGAATGTATATCTAGGTCTCCTGATGAATTCTGCCACTGGTGTTTTATTTATTATTTTTCCTGCGGAAGTGCAGACGATAATATCACCGTTAAGCAAATTAATAGATATTTTATCGTTAAGTCTAAATCCAGGTTTGTGTTCGTCATTGTTAACAGCAGTGTCACTTGAAATACGTTTGAGTTCCTGCAGCAAGCGGTACTGCTCTTCTGAATGTATATTAAAAAGTTCATAGGAATCGCGACAATTTTGAAATAAAAACATGTTTGTAAACTTAGGACGAATAACGCCTTCTTCACAAACTTTAATAGGTACTGGCAGTTTTTTCCAAGATTTCACATCAAATCGATAGTAGAGTTCATTGGGATTATTCCGGGTCATGGGGATCGGTATATCTTTACGTCTACATATATAGGTTCTGATAACTGTACCATAATAACGGATTCCGGATTCATTTTTGAAAATATTATTAGACTGATAAAGTGCTATATATCTAATAGGCAAATTATCTTCAGAGATGAATTTTGCAGGCACATGGTAAAATTTCTTATTAAGGTTGAATTCTAGTTGTATTTTGTTACTTAATGCCCCTACCAACATGTCCTTCACTGTCCAGTCAACCTTAGCTAACATACGTTCAATACCGCGCGGTAGTGTTGTCCGTTCAAAAGCAGATTCTTTTGAATCCATCATAAGTTCGGTCAACAATTTTTCAACTAGCGATGTTGCACCGGGAAGAAAAGGCAAGCCACCTATGTTAACTGTTTCTATGCTGCGGTAAAATTTATGATCTGTGTACTCTTTTTCATTAGCATATGGGAAGAGAACATATGCTCCAAACATTGACTTTTCAAATGCATACCGTGAAGGTGTATCATTCTCAAACACTATGGAATCACGATAACGATGCATTGCATTTATATCTTCCACTCTTGGGCCCGGTTTGGAATCTGGATATCCGGTTCCCGGAGTAGCAGGATCTATGCGGTATTTTGCGTCAAATATATATTTGTAAGGGATGTCCGACCCCGTTTTTTCTAATGCCAGCACATTATCAGGTTTTTGACTAACCGTCTGGGTACTTATTTCTCCAGGATTATATGTCAATACGATTTTTTCGCTGGTTTTTGGATTTACATACCTGACTTCTGACTTTTTACCCTTGGCTAAAGATACTGTGATCCCACCGCTATCCACTTTGATAATATCAGGGGAAACAAGTTTGCAAGACTTTTTCAACAAGCTATTGAGCTTAATGAAACACCAATACTCATATAAAAGTGCAATATCTTTAGTTGATAATTTAAAGATTTCACCATTAACAGCCAAACTCTTAAGAAGCATTAGATAATACTTATATAAATTCCGATAACCTGGAGCCATACCAAATACCAATGACATGCTTTGTGTTGGTTTATAATTATCAACATTATTGAGGAAAGAGTGATATACGCGTTTTTTTATTTCATCGATCATCTGATTTGCTTCATCTATAATTGAAATGTCAGTATTATTTTCAATAATATACCGGTTTATAAAGTCTGTTATACGTTTAATTGTTGACAAAAGGATAAATTTTGTGAAGTGGTTTTCTATAGTATTAAAAATAACATGTTTCTTAATTGCCATTGCCTTAGAGGCATATACACCAATATTTGTAGCAATTACGTTTTCAGGATGCTTTCCTATCCATTTGATAGTCTTACTGTCTATTCTTTTTACTTTATGTGCCGATAATACTTCATGCTCTGTAGCAAGAATGTGATGAGGATTCCTTATAATCATGTCTGTGGCCTTAAGAAAATCTTCGAATATATTTCGGATAATAGTAAAGAAAATAGCTGGAGTGTAATTGATTTTATCGCCTAATTTAAGCGTTTTGTATGTTTTTTTTAAAAAATCAAATACGACAGAGTATACCTCATTATTTATATCTTTGATAATATTTTTATAATCATCCTTATAGCTAATTTTTGATGGAAATACCTCTATCCGTATTACTAAACTTTTTATTCCATCAGCTGTGATTATAAGATCGGAATATCCAATGTTGTTATCAAAATTAATAATTCCTGTCAGAATATTATCATTTTCAGAGATAGGCTCGATCTTATTTCTTACCAAATAATTTTCATGCCAGAATCCTACTTTTACATCATCTATTCCTTTTATTATGATTTCGTAGTCGTTCTGTTCATAAAAAAGTGGTGCAGTATAAAAACCTATGGAATATTGAGTATGACTATTGCTAAATACTGAAGTGTCATTATAGTTTTTCAGCCGTATTTCCTGAATACCATCTCCGGAAAAAATAATAGTAGAGTCCTTACTTCCCGACTGATAGAAAAAAGGAGATTGTAATTTTTTACCTTTCATAATAACGTGTACTTTTTCTGTTTTAACCTCGAATATTTTCGTATCAGAGCCAGTAGGAAGTAAATCCATCTTCTTCAAATCTCCTTACCATAAAAGCAATTTTACAAGCACTTTTTCTATATCTACACTGATTATTATTGATATAGTTTTGCATTTGTTCGTAGGTATCCGAGCCTGAAAGCCCAGTATAATCTCCTGCACAATATTTAAACAATTCAATAAGCATGTTTTTTAGAGCTGAATTGCTGCCTTGAATACGAGGCAAAATTTTTTGTAAAATCGAATAATCGAAAGCTTCGTTTTCGGGTAATAGCTCATACTTCTTATTATTAAACATGTAAAAACAGATTTCATCCCTAATTCGATAACCAACATGTGCTTCAGCGATTTTAAGGATTTCATTGATTTGTTGCAATTCTGTACAAATTTTAATGACATAATCTTTATCATCACAATGTGACAACTGAATATATTCTGATTTCAAAAAATCGTTACTTATAATTGCTAATGCAGGAATTTCTTCCTGGCTATTCTCACTGGGTATCAGATCCACATAAGAAAATTCGATTGTATTGGCTCTGTCTAAAACTTTACGACTAAATGGGAATGTGGTTTCATCCATGTTCACGGTGCCTATAATATAAAGGTTTTCTGGAAACCTCAGTTCACCAAACTTATGATGTGCTTCTTCTGATGCTCCATATATATTTTTATTTACTAATGGATCAGAAATTATAATTCCATTTTCAAATCTCCGTGTTTCTATTATGGAAAGAAAATCACTGAAATAATACTCAACCCTGGCAAGATTCATTTCATCCAGGCATAGAATATATGGCTTATCAGTGTGTTCAGAGGCGTCTTTTATAAAACTAATTAATGCACCTTCTATAAATCTTCCATTTAGATCTAAATGCCCAAACAAATCAGAGGAATCAGACCAATCAGGACGTACCGGGACTAGCTTATATTCGGCACCGATAGAATCTGCAAATAGCTTAACCAGCTTTGTTTTACCTGTACCAGAAGTTCCGGCCAGAATAACGAAAGGTTTGGACTTAAGGCTGAGATAGAAATTTTTTATTAAACTATCTTCATAAGAAAATCCCTTCGCTGCAATATATTTTTGAATATATTCAACGGTGTCTTTTATTGACATTTTTACTTTACCATTATTCTCTTTCTCCTTTGTTAATGTGTTATTGTTCTGTCTTCTAACAACATACTCATTATATATATCAACCATTTTTTTCAGATCAGAAACGAGAACATTGTTAGAAGGTATCTGTCCTTTTTTATATTCTTTATAAAAAATAGTTCCGCGTTCATATAGATATGGCAGATCATGTGTATCTTTAACTTTAAGATTAATATGATCACCAGTTGAAAAGCCACGGGAATCTATTGTAGCTATAATTTCCTCAGCAACCTTTTTCATTTTTTCTACTGCTTTATTTTTTCCGAGAGTGTCCTTCAGTTCTGTACATCCCTGGTTTAAAGTAAGATATACGGATTTGCAATCACTTGTAAATAAATAGACTATATAAACTCCTTTTGTTGCACTTGTCGTTATTGATTTATTGAAAATTCCAATCCATGGGACTGATGCCCAATTACCTTGACCAGGACTTCCTGTAACAACAAATTTGTCAGTCGTAATGAATCCTGTTTTGTATATCTCTTCACGAAAATTATTTCGTATCAGAGTAGCCATTGGATGATTTGCAAATGGCTGGTTTTTTGCATTAAGATAATTATTCAAAACATAAGTAAATAAGCTTCGTAGATCAGCAGTATTAGATTCGATAATCTCTCCTCCCCATTCGATTGCGAATCCTGGATATTTTTGGTCCAGGAAAGATTTAAAATATTTCATTGAAACATAATAATCGTTTGCCCTTTCAGCAGCACGATCAGGACTTTTTTCAGATGCAATATATTCTTTTATTTTTTCTCTGGCAATAAGTAAAGCTTCATCACTGGTGAAACAAGACCAGAAATCTATTCCTATGTTATTGTTATATGCATAAAAGGCATCAGAGCAGCGTGTAGAGATTGTGCTTTCACTCCAAGTGGGGTGGGTTTCTTTCAAATATATCCGGAACTCCTGGCGTATTTGTTCCAGTTTAGGTATTATTGAACTCATTTCACGAACCTCTTTCAATTTTTATCCACTTTCATTAGCTACTTTTGCACATCATATTAAAAACAAGAGTGTCTATTTAAATTTTAAAATAGTCGAAAAATATTATCAACACATTCCAGAAAAATATGTGAGAAGGAGACAGAGGTGTTGACACTAACACCTAAAATGTCAAAAATACTAATAAATAGCGACAATATGGTCGAACTAAAAATATAGAAAAAGTCTCTTGAGTTTTACACCTGACTTAAACTAGCTACTTGAAATTTATATCAGTGAAAAGTAAGAAGTTGTGCAAAGGAACAGGTACCTTGTCCCATATAAGAAACGAAACATAACGGTTAGCCTATATGGGGATTGTCATACGGGAAATCACATTCACTTGCTGTTTAGGAAGACAGGTGAAGTACATACATTAGAGTTAAGTGGAGCACGGCAGCTTCGTCTATAGGATTAAAAATACAACCAATTTGAATACTTATTTCAGGATTGATTATAAAAGTTATGTTGTAAAAAAGCGGATAGTAAAAATCAAAAGCACATCAAAAAGCATAATTGACCGAATCTAAGTTAGGATGACGAACCTCTTCCCTTGTCCAACCGATGCTATTCTGGGGCCTTTTTTCCCGAAGACCAGGATATGACCGTCAAAAAATAATATAGAAGCCATGCATGAATGAAAAAGGTGACGGGACATTTATAGACATGAAGGAAGAGGTAGAAATTGTGGAGTAGGAAAAAGAAAGGGTAAAACTTTTTCAGAAGATGCTTATGGATCAGGGACTTAAAAGCAATGAGAAGGTACAGAAATGGTACAGTTTGATAAGTTAAAAAAAGAGACCGACCTGTCAGCCGGTAGGATTACTGCTATTAGCGGTTTGAACAGTAATAAGGTGAATAGAATCTGAAAAGTCGGACAGGAGAACCGTCCCCATGTCTATACAGTCCCAGCGATCCCTCGGATCAGTTTCAGACATTTCGCAGTGCATACACATGAGAACAAGCCATATTTCTTACTGCTTGGTGAAGCGGGGAAAATATACGCAAACTCAAAAGATCGCCAAATTATGCCTTTGTCCTTTGCTTGTCATCATGCAACAACCGACGGATATCATCTAAATCGATTTCTTGAAGATCTGGATGCCGAAACAAATACATTACTATTATAACGACAAGAAAAGCTCATATATGGTGAGTGCATTCCAGCTTGTTGATATAATCGATAATTAGACTCTACTTTCCATAGGTAGTGTCCCTGTAAAATTCGATATAAAATAAAAATGTGGAGGTGAAAATAATGAACCAATATGTTACTGGTGCAATGATCAAAGAACTGCGTGAACAGAGGAAAATGACACAGCTTCAGCTTGCTTCCATGCTTAATGTAAGTGACAAAACAATTTCTAAATGGGAAACAGGAAAAGGCTATCCGGACATCACATTGCTTGAGCCGATTGCAGATGCCCTTAGTGTGTCAGTCCCGGAATTGATTTCAGGAAAAATAATTTCCAATGCAAATGTATCCGCAAATATGATGAAATCGAAGTTTTATGTTTGCCCTGTATGCGGGAATGTGATCCATGCCATGGGAGATGCAGTAATTCATTGTCATGGGGTTTTGCTTACACCCGCAGAATTTGAACGTCCGGACGAAAACCATAAAATTTGTATCGAGATAGTGGAAGATGAATACTATGTTCGAGTTATTCATGAGATGACAAAAAAACACTATATTTCATTTATAGCAGCAGCTTCTTCAGACAGAATGCAGGTCGTAAAGCTGTATCCGGAGGGTAATGCTGAAGCAAGATATAAAATCAATGGTGTGAGAAAAATTTGCTTCTATTGCAACAGGGATGGTTTGTTCAGTATTGATCCTGTTAAAAGGAGCGATAAGTAATAAGAAATATCAATTTGCCGTATATTGACAACTTCCCGTATGCCTCGAGACAGTAAATATGTGTTGTCTCAAGATATGTGGAGTGCGTGGCGTGGATGACGAGGGTGTAAGGCTTTGAGTTTAATAGGGTTGGTAATTGCATTCTGTTAGAAAAATGACTCTGCTTCATAATGTTTCAGGTAAAGTCAGTTATTAAGCTTGGATAGCCAACCTTGTGAAGTTAGTGAATTGGACGGCATTATTTTTTATGAACAAAAAAGGTCAGAAACGGAGGTTTTATGTTATGGATTGGAATTCTGAGCAATATTTGAAATTTAAAACCGAACGCACACAGCCAGCTATAGATTTAGTGAATCGTATCAATATGCCTAATCCTAAAAAAATATTGGATATAGGTTGTGGACCTGGAAACAGTACTGAGGTTTTATATAATAAATATCCAGATGCTTATATTCTTGGAGTGGACAAATCAGAGGAAATGATCAAAACAGCAAAAATGAAATACCCGAACTTAGACTTCAAAATATGTGACGTCAGCAAAGACCTGTCAGAATTGGACAGGGATTTTGATATTGTATTCTCAAATGCATGTATTCAGTGGGTATCAGATCATAAACATCTTTTAAAAAATATGTTAAATCTATTAAATAAAAATGGTGTTTTAGCGGTTCAAATCCCAATGAATTATAACGAACCAATCCAAAAAACTATAGATGAACTTACATCTTCAGAAAAATGGAAGAAATATTTCACCGGACTGCGAATTTTTTACACCCTTAGTCAAAGCGAATATTATGATCTTTTATCTGAAATATCGGAAGAATTTTTTATTTGGGAAACGGTTTATTATCATGCTATGAAATCTCATAAGGACATCTTGGAATGGTATCGAGGTAGCGGTTTACGGCCCTACCTCAATGTCCTACCTGATACTGAGAAAACAGTATTTGAAAGTGAGCTAATGGAAATTTTAGTGCAAAGATATCCTAAGCAAAAAAACGGGGATATTATTTTTAGATTTCCAAGGTTCTTTTTTATTGCATATCCAAAGATTAAATAACAAAGTGCTTTTTAGGAGATGAAGCTTTGCTTAATTCTAACGGTATAATCTTTAAGGGAGCCGGGAGAACAGTTATTGTTGTTAAAAAGGTATACAACATCCGCCCCAATATCCAAAGACGAGGCTGATGTGTATTCATTCTATAAGATAACCACGTGGAGTACATGGCGTGGGTGAGGAGAGCATAAGGTTTGAGTTTAATGGGGTTGGTGGGTATCTACTCGACTTAAAGAGGTAAAATGCGCATATGGGAACATTTCGAAGGCAGATTTTTTGGTTATATTAAAGGACGGATATGAGAGGCAGGGTTAAGCTGACAAAATGTATAACATAATTCCAAAAAGTGATATTGTTGTATAATTTTGTTGAAATAACCTTGATTATAGTGATAAAATTAAACTGTTAACAGAATCTTTCCGAACTGTTAACAGTGATTTACAGCGTTTAACCTCTCAATAAAGGGGTGTTGTACATGGCGAAAGTTTTGATTTCGGCTATAGGAACAGGTCCTAAACAAAGTGAAAGAGACTACGATGGTACTGTTTATAAATTTCCAGGTTCCACTAAAGAGTATAAAACTAAATTTATTGCATCAGCATTATGCGAACATTTGAAAGTGGACAGGCTTTATTTGGTTGGAACTGCAAAATCAATTTGGGAAGAAGTTTATAATTATTTCTCAAAAGCAGTCAATATCAATGCAGATACAGAATACTGGAGCGAAATTGGCCAGAAAGCAGAATCCTTTAAATATCTGAGCAGCAAATCAAGGATAACCGATGAAGATTTAAAAACACTTAACGAAACGATCGACAGGTACTTAAAAAGTATTAATAGTTCTGCGACTGGCGGTTCCCAATGCTTCATTATTGAATACGGGATAAGCGAAAGTGAGCTTTGGGATAATTTCAGTACATTCATGCGGATATGCGAAAATCTTCAGGAAAACGATGAGGTTTATCTTGATATAACCCATGCCTTCAGATCGATTGCATTATTTAATTATATTACTTTGGATCTTATCAGTATTTTAAAATTTAAAAAGGCCTTCAAACTGTCCGGTTTGTTCTATGGAATGTTGGATGTAAAGTCTGAGCTTCATTATGCCCCGATTGTTGATTTAAGTTCATACTACAATATGACAATGTGGGCAAGGGCTGCTTACGATTTTACTAATTTTGGCAATGGATATCTCTTATCAGAATTAATCAGCGATAAAGATATATCTGAGAAGATCAGAGATATATCTGAAATAGTAAATATTAATTATATTGATGATTTTAAAAGACATATTGATGCGCTTAATGGATTGTTGGAAAACAATCGAAGTTCAGAACCAGTAATCAAATATATGTTTCCATATCTAATTAATTTCACCAAGAGATTTAAAGGCATTAACTCCAGCGGTAAACTACAGTTTGCTCTGGCTGAGTGGTATTTTGACAATAAGCGTTATGCTCAGGGATATATTTGCCTGACCGAATCAATTATAACCAGGTTGCTGGAAGTTTACCGAGAGAAAGACAATAATATTAAGTGGGCTAAAAAAAATAGAGATTGTATAAAGAACCTCATATTGAACTACCTAAAAACGGCTGAAGAATTCTGCATGATATACGAGATATATAATTCCATTCTATTTATACGAAACGCAATAGCTCATGCAGGATACATGGATAACAAAGACTTCAATGAAGATATAAAGAATGCACCTGTTCGTGTTTCCAAAGTAAAAAAATATGTTTTTGATAATGCTGCATTGAGAAAAATACCGGATAAATATAGTTTTCTGCTAAATTCGTTTATTAAATCAGAAACATAAAAATTCGGGATTTAATACCCAAAGGGGGAACTTAAGATGGGAGTTTTAAGTGCTTTAGAAATATCAAAAAAGCAGTACTACATATTTAAATCAAATAAATTAAGGGAAAACATCGGCGCATCGGAGATTATCAGATATGTAACCGAAGAGCTGGCGGTAGATAAATGCCAAAAACATGGCGGGGAAATTATCAATTCCGGTGGAGGGCAAACCATCTTTTATTTCGTCGAAGATAGCAGTAGCAGGAGCTTTGCGGAAGAACTTTCTTTGGAACTGCTCAATGATTATCCTTCATTAGAATTTTTTATTTCCAGCATTGATTATAATCCTGAAAAAGATCACATTATGGGAAAAATAAGAGATCTCCATAAAAAGCTAGCCAAAAAGAAAGCTATGAGAATGCAATATGCTTTTATTACTGATTTTGGTGTTACACAGGAGTGTGATTCCACACGATTGCCTGCCGTGTTCTCGGACTATGATGAGGAAGAAGGTTTTATTTATTTATCTCGTGAATCAAAATCAAAAATAGATATGTTTGGGGATATGCTTAAAGATAAAGAACAAAGGAAATTTGCGCTTAATTACGCAGATTTAGGTATCAGCAAAAACCAAAAGAGTTATATAGCCATAACCCACATAGACGGAAACAGGATGGGAAAGCGATTAAAAAAGCTAAGGGAAAAGTATGAAAAGAGCTATACCCCTGAAAACACAAAAGAACGAAACGAAAGCTATATCAGAGAATTGCGGGAATTTTCCGAGCAAACAAAAGAAGCTTTTGAACAGGCTTTTAACAAGGTTACAGAAATTCTTCGATCAAAATTGGACTATTTAAAGGAGAATGATTTAAATATAAAAGATGATGTGCTCCCAATACGTAAAGTTATCCTGTCAGGCGATGATGTCTGTTACATAACTGATGCAAGAATTGCTATTGAATGTGCTTATATATTCTTAAGGGAGCTGGAAAAGCACGAAGCCATGGGTGAAAAGATCACAGCATGCGCTGGTATTGCTATGGTTAGGGAAAAATATCCCTTCTTCAAAGCCTATGAGCTGGCCGAAGAGCTATGCAGAAGCGCAAAGTCCGGTATTGCTGATGATGCCAATGAATCAAGGATCGACTGGCATATTGTTCAGGGAGAATATAGCAACAATTTAGGTGAAATCAGAAGCTCAGCGTATAAAACCCTTGACGGAAAAGACCTTCTGTTAAGGCCGTTAATTGTATCTGAAGGTATTGATGCGATAAACAGCTATCATAATTTCAAAAAGGATATGTCATTGATAAACACAAAATCAAAGATTATTCCCCGGAATAAAGTTAAAAGCATGCTGATGGAAATGAAAAAGGGTGAGGAGCATTTGGACACATACATAGAAATTAACAATCTCTACACGCTGTTTGGAATGCACCGTATGGGAGCAAAGACAGGTTTTGTAAATAACAAATGCGTTTTGTTTGATGCGGTAGAAACCATGGATTATTTTATCCCGCTTATTGATGAGGAGGAATAATAAATTATGGAAAAATATTTAATAAAAATTAACTTATTGACGGATGCCGTATTTGGAAGTGGTTACTCAGTACCAGGATATATTGACCTAGATGTGATGTATGACGATTATGGTTTTCCGTACATCAACGGAAAAACGCTAAAAGGCAAACTGGGAGAGATGGCTACCGTTTTTGTGAATATGATAAAGTCACTGCCTGGGCAGGCTGACTATGGGGAAGAACTCCAGATTAAAAGGGACAAGCTGTTTGGAGTTTCAGACAGATATTACCATGACAAGCTGAAATTCTCTGACTGTGAGATTTCCAAAAATGTAAGGGAATATTTCAAAGCACACATGAAAAGTTCTGATATAAAGCCGACGGAGATTCTTGAATCCTTGACACATGTGGATACTGCAACCTCCATCGACTACAAAACAGGGGCGGCAAAGAAGAATTCCTTACGTAATTTCAGGGCTATCAACAGGGGTATTGTTTTGTACTCTACAATCACGTCCCCAACGGAACTTGAAGATGACGAAAAGATAATACTTGCCTCTGCTTGTTCATTGCTCCGCCATTTAGGTTCCTTTGAAACTAAGGGAAAGGGGTATGCCGAAGCTTCGCTTCTTTATAACGGAGAGGATGTTACAGCTGATTACATTAAATTGCTTGATAAGAGGGTGAAGGCAAATGTATAAGTTTATACAGTTTGATATAGTTGCTGTTGAGAACTTAAAATTGGGCAAATTCGACAGAGACACAAACAACTGGTATTCTCATTCATATATCCCCGGATCCGTTATAAAGGGTGCGGTAATTTGGGGTATTGTGCAAAGAAAAGGACCGGTGGATAAGAGACTTTTAAATGGAGAAACCGTTTTTTACAATGCATACCCATTGGTGGATGGGAAAAATGCAATTCCCATGATCCAGGGATATGTTGGTGATAAGCAGAAAGTACGTGCAAACATGAAAGAGATACCTCTGCGTCATTCATTTAATTATGATGATGAAAACGTTGTACCATACAACAATTATGAATTCATTGTTTATGAGAAAGGCAGCAGTTACGTAAAAGGATATAATCCAAAAAAGATTGAGAAATTACATATAAATAAAAAAGATGCTGCTGAAGGCAGCAAAACAAGGATGTTCAGATATGAAGCCATTCAAAAAGGCGAAAGTTTCAGAGGCTATATTAAGGTTGAAGAGGATCTTGCAAGTGACGTCTATGATGTTCTTAATGAAAAAATCATCTATTTAGGAGGCTCCCGCGGAAGCGGATATGGGAAGTGCGAGATAAATAATATCAGCTATATACCATCTTTAAGTCTCTTCGATTCCGATACGGATGTAAAAGATGATTTATATATATACTTTCTTTCTGATGCGATTCTTTATTATGGGGGAAAGGTCTGTACTTATCTGCCTGAAGAGCTATTGAAGGAAAAGCTTGGCCTTAAGGGTGAATGTAAGTTCATATCAGCTTTTATCAGCCTGGATAAGGCAGCAACCTATAATACCATGTACCACACAAACACGGTTTGTTATGCTTCGGTTACAAAAGGAAGCGTTATGAAATACAAAGTCAATGAAAAAATTGATCCGGAAAAGATCAGGGAATTAGCCTTTAGCGGGGTCGGAATCAGAAAAGAAGACGGATATGGCCAGATTGCTATATTGGGAAGTATTCCAGATAAGCTGACAATATCCGGTTATGAAAGAGATGATAGTATTGGTTCTAAAAACCTCATCCTGAGTGAAGAAGATGAAAAACTGGTACATACAGTTCTAAAAAAGATCTTTTATAACCGCAATCATTTAGAAACAGAAAGATTAGTGCTCAAATTGCTTAACAGTAAACAAAAGATTGATGACAATGTTCAAACACAGATAGGCAAGATTCTTAATCTTTTTCAAAACAGCGTATATAAAACCGAAACAGGCTTTAAAAAGGAGCTTAAGGAATATCTCGACAATATAGAGCAAAAACGTGGCAAAGAAGTATGGCACAAATTAAAAAGGGTTACATTTAATAATTCATCCATGCTCAATGTCCAGCAGCTTCTCTTGGATTTTGTCAACGAAAATCCCAATGCTGTATTTGATGAATTTAAGAAGAATGCTGAAAAAGGTATACGTTTAGGAAAATATAAATATCCTTCTGAAGCTGAACTAAAGGATGTCGTTTACAACTTGCAGATATTCTTTTTTACCAGGCTTTTTGAGCAATTCATAAGGTTAAAGAGGTGAGAAGGCATGATATATAAAAATAAGCTGGTTGAATCAATTATATATGAAATTGATGCCGTTACGGCTTCACCTGTGTCAATCAAAGCGGATAGAGACACTCTTAAAGTAGATGATGTCACAGGTAAGTTCTACATACCTGGCTCATCCATAACCGGAGCCTTTAGGAATTATTATGAAAATTACGTATGCCAAAATAAAGAAAACATACTATTTGGGGATTCTGACAGCGGGATGAACAGGCTGATTTGCTATGATGCATTCTGTGCCGATGATTCTGGCCGCCAAATGGTGTCAAGCAGGCCCGGGATACGGATCGACAGAAGAAAACTTACAGGAGCTTATTCAATCTCTATGGGGAGGAAAGCAGGAGGCAAATTTAAGAGGCTGTATGTAAATGATGGCATTCGTTTTAAATTTGTATTTGAGCTTAATAATTATGATGATTGTGATTTTGACCAGGTTCAAGAGCAGTTCGAGGAACTTTTGGCAGCATTTGCGGGTGGGGACATACTTCTTGGAAACAGCAAAACAGTCGGATTTGGCAGGTTTAAAATTAATACAATATATAAAACTGCATATAATCTGGAGGATTATAACTCTCTCAAAAAATATTTGTTAAAAGAATCAGACGACAATGACAAGGAAGATATAACCAAACTAATTCTTAACAAGAGAGATAGAAATAAAAATGTTCGCTTTATAATAAAAGCGAAAACCACTACTCCTCTATTGATTAAAGATGAAGTGGTTAAATCAAGTAAATATCCGGATGGAATAAACATCAAGAACGGCAGTGATGAGTACGTTATACCGGGCAGTTCTCTGAAAGGTGCATTGAGATCCAGAGCCGAAAAAATAGCAGAGACTTTCCCATGTATTGACAGAACCCTTATTGATAATATTTTTGGGAAAGCAGCAAATGAAGAAGAGGAGGCGTCTATTTCCAGATTTGTTTGCTATGATACCGTAATAAGGAATAGCAAAACCGGAGTATACAACAAGATCAAAATAGACTATTTTACCGGCGGAGTACAGCAACATGCTTTATTACAGGATGAAACGGTTATGGGGGATCTTGAAATAGAATGTGTTTTCAATCCTTATGGGGTATTGCAAAATGATAAAGAAAAATATGATAAAGAAATAGGATTGCTTCTGTTGGCCATCAGAGACTTATGCACAGAGGATTTGAATATTGGCGGCGGATATGCTGTAGGCAGGGGATTAATAAAGGCCAGCATGCTTGAACTGTTAATCGGCGATGAGAGACTGATTTATAATTTTGAATCACCGGATAAACAGGTAGAGGATCAGTTCAATTCATATATATCTAAACTGATGGTGGGGTGAGGACTTATGGTGACAAAGTCGGTCAATAAAGAAGATATAAAACTTTATATAAAAGATTTTAAATACTATATCGTATATTACTTTGACAAGCTCATTTTTGGAGAAAAACCGGATACAGACCTTGATACTGAAAATATTAATGAAGCATTTTTCTTTAATGAAAATAGATGCCTGCATATCTATAGGGAAGATGGTTTAACAGGAATCCTGTATGAATATGAGAAAAGCGAAGCAATAGAAGAAGAGCAAATAGCAAAAAGCGGAAAAGCCTTTAAATCGCTGAAGAGCCTGGTAGTAAATAAAATCATTAATTTTGATGAAGACAGGCAGGCGTACATAGAAAGGGTTTTGCCTGCAAAGCTTATTTTTAATTAAGGAAGGAGAATGATCATGTCAAGAGAGGTTTCAAAGGCTCCTTATAATTTTATTGAGCTTGATAAATTCATTCTTGACAGATGCGCTGATGAGAATGAGATAATCAATCATGACAAATATTATGACAATCTTAATACCGGCTACATTGATTATGAAATTGAAACAATAACACCTCTTCACATATCAAGCGGCAGGGAAAAAACATCAAATGAAAAGGAGTCATCTGATGGAAGAACTGTCCCCAATAATGAAAGCCAATTATTTAAAAACCCTCAGGGACAATATGTCATTCCAGGCAATACAATCAGAGGGATGACTCGGTTCAATGCCTCCATTTTTTCCCTTGCCTCAGTTATAAATGAGAGCATCAAAAAACGTGATATTGTAAACCAGAGATTCTTTTACAGGACTTTTGCCTCAATTGATAAAGACATGCGGGAATGGTATGCAAGGAAAACGGGCTTGAAGGTGGTAGCCGGAAAGGATTCTACGTATACAGTTCTGGAAAAAGTTAAGGCAGGATATATGCGAAAACACGGAGAAGACTATATGATAACTCCAGCCGTAGAATTAGGCAACAGAAGCTATACTCCTATACATGAATACATATTGCGAAAGAGAAGAATAAAAGGCATAAATTATATGTATCAGGATGGTTTGCGCCTGGAAGATTATAAAAACAAAAAGGAGCTGAAAGATAAAAGAAATGGGGGGTATAGACCATATTTTACAAAAATAAACTATTCCACTAATGGTACAAAACCAATTATTGATATAAGGGGGAAATTTACAGGATACCTTATCAACTCAAACTATATAGACGGTAAGGTTCATCATTATTTGGTTTTCGAAGAGGATAAAAACAGTGAGGGAATCTGTGTAAAAAAAGAACAGGCAGAGCTTTATATTGATGATATGAAATATACTCAGAAACAGAATCCGAATAATTCAAATGTAGATCAGCGGTATAAATTTTATGATCTGCCAAAGGATAATGAAGTAAAACCGGTATTCTATGTAAAAGATGGTGATACTCTTATTTTTGGCTTTACTCCGTATTTGAGAATACCGGCAGATGGTGATATATATAACGGAATACCCGAAACACATAGAGAATATAAAGGAAGGGATTTTGTAGATTCCATTTTTGGTTGGCTGGACTTTAGAACTAAAGTGTCATTTCTGGATGCATTGTGCCAAAATCCGGAAGTATCTGTTGTTGAGTACAAAATGGTTTTGGGGCAACCAAAACCTTCGTGGTACAGAGGCTATGTAAGTCAAAAAAAGGATGGTACACTTAACTCATATTGTTCCGATAATTTTGAAATACGGGGGAGAAAATTTTACTGGCTGAAAAAAAGTGCGGATGTTGAAGCCATGCAATCCAGCCTGCCTGCTCCTGGCAAAATTGATAGAATAAGCACAAAAATGTATTGTTACAAAGAGAATACAAGATTTGAGGGCAGAGTGCTATTTGAAAACCTTAGCGATGAAGAATTGGGGCTTTTGCTGTATTCGCTTAAACAAGGCGATACCGAAGGATATTTCAATATTGGAATGGGAAAACCTTATGGCCTTGGCAAGTGCAGAATAAGGATAAAACGCCTGGTCTTACATGATATTCGTGCAAAATATATGTCATTCAGAAATAATTATGAAAAGAATGGAGACATAAATAAATATGTTTCAGCATTTAAAAACTATGTTAAGAACCACTATAATGCCCAAATAAATGATGTCAATGAAATTAAGAGCTATAAAGAGTATTTATTAAGCAAGAGGATTTTAAAAAATGAACAGACGAGATATATGAAAGTGAAGGAATTTGCTAAAAAAGCTGAATTGCCAAGCCTTGAGGATGTAATAAACGGGAAAAGCTTTTCAAATAAACTGGGAAATGAGGATCACGATCACAAAAGATTAGGTAATACAAATGAATAAGGGGTTTGGATGGTTATGACGATTAATGAGCTTGAAAATAAACTAAATGAACTAACTCAATATTGGCAGAATATGGACAGGAGCACCGAAGCTCATAGGCAGGCTGCAGAAGAATACTATAAAAAAGAAATGATGCCTATACTTATTGATTATTTCGTTAAAAAAAACAGTAAGCCTGAATATAAATGTGATGCTTTAATTCTGACTTTAGGAACATCCTATGAGCCGCTGGTTTTTTCAATACTGACTTTAAAACCTGGTAAAGTAATGATTTTGTATACCAATGAAACACAGCATTTGCTGGATGATGTTTTTGAATTCACAAAACTGCGGCCAAGTCAGTTTACTACTACAAAGGTTGATTTTGAAAATCCGCTGGAATTGTATAAAGAGATTAAGAACATTTATGAGAAATGGGGTAAGCCCCAAAACATATATGTTGATTTTACAGGTGGAACAAAATCGATGTCAGCAGGTTGTGCCATGGCGGGAGTTGCCATAAAGGCAAAGCTCGTATATATAGCGGGTGAATATATAAAATTGTTGAGGAAACCAAAGCCTGGTAGCGAGCGATTGGTTTTTATTGATGATCCTTATACGGTATTTGGGGATTTTGATAAGGAACGGGCAATATCCCTGTTTAACAGCATGGATTACTTATCTGCTTACAGAGCATTTGATGACCTTGATCAGAGGGTGGTTACCAAAGAATATAGCGCTTTAAAATATCTTTCAAAAGCATATGAATCCTGGGACAGCCTGGATTTTGACGGCGCGATTTCCAATATGTCAAAATGTATTGAGCTTACGAACATTGTAGATAGATTAAATAGAAATTTTGTGCTTAGCAAATATAAGGATAAACTGTGTAAACAGCTGGATGCTTTGAAAGTATTGCAAGGTATTCACAGAAATAATAAAACTCATGAGCACAAAGCATATATTTTTGACAATATAGGATATCTTATCGCCAACTTATATCAAAACGCATTGAGAAGGGAACGTCAGGGAAAATATGAAATGGCTTCTCTATTAGTGTATCGTTTACTTGAAGTGATAGAGCAGAAACGTTTGTGGAACTATGGCATTGATACTTCTGATGCGGATTATTCGAAGTTATCCACTGACAGCAACTTATTGCTTGACAAGGTTAATAGCTTAAGAGAAAAAATTTATGATTTTGATAAGTGTGATCACTTGGAGAAGAAAATAAGTCTTCTCGCGGGATTTATACTTCTTGCGGCGCTTGGTGATGATATTATTAAAACCAGAAAGCCAGGGAAAGAAATTGATATGTTGAATGAATTACGCCGCGCCACAGAATCGAGAAATAACAGTATTTTTGCACATGGGTACGAATTTATTGGTTATGAAAAATATAATGAGTTAAAGAAAGTGGTAGACAGGTATATTCATCAGTTGTGCAGCCTGGAAGGGATTAATATAGATGAATTGCTTGATATATGTGAATTTATAACGCTTTAAAGGTTATAAACTATTGAAGAAGATAATGATGTTGTACCCGATGCCGGTATAAAAATAGGCTACCCTAATCAATATTTCCTGTATGATTATGTTGGGCAAAACATCATCGTAGAGGAGGAAAGGATATGATTAAAGTGGTACAATTATTTGTAAAGATACTTATGCTGCACGGAGATTATCTTCCGGTATCGGTGACAGATCCATATCATCAGCATGGCAGGTCAAATAAACTGAGATAGGCTATGTGGAGCATTAAAGAACATGATAAGTGGCAGATGAATAAACGAAGATATAGAATATTAAGTTGGGTGTATATCTCAATATACCAATCTATTTTTGGTATATTGAGATATACACCCAAAATAGATTGACAAAACTGGAGCTAGATGGTATACTAAACTAAAGTTCATTTGGTGCATTTGCCTCTTTTGCAGATGAGGAGGAGTTATTAAGTTGCCCAAATTAGTATACCAGCGAAAGAATGGAAAATGGGAAGCAAGGTATCATAAAGGAAGATCTGCCGACGGTAAGATTTTGTACGGATCGGTATATGGCAACACAGAGGCTGAAGCAGTGGCTCGGAGAATAGAAGTGCTTGGGTACGATCCTGAAGCGACAGACATTCCTGCTGAGATGAACTTATTGATTATTGGGGCAGGAGTTCATGGTAAAGATTGTAAAGAGATTGCGGAGTCGCTGAGAATTTTTAAAAAAATACGTTTTTTAGACGATGTTGTTGATAGTGATGAAGTTATTGGCAGAACTAATGAAATAGAGAGGTTCAGGGGAATATTTCCATGTGCATTTGTTGCAATTGGAGATAATGAGGCACGAAAAAGATTTGCTCTTGAATTGAAGAAATATAATTATCTTATTCCGAGTTTGATATCACCTTTTGCAAATATATCTGCGAGGGCAACAATTGGGGATGGCGTTGTGATATTTCCTAAATGCACAGTTAATGATTCTGTTATAGGTGATTTCTGCATTCTTGATAATAATACATTGGTAAACAGTGGGGCAGAACTTGGAGAGTATACCAGGGTAGATTGCGGAGGTATTGTATTAAAGGGTATGAAAACTCCGGCAGGAACCTGGATAAAAAGTGGTGAAATATACGGCAAATAAAGAAAGGAGACAACGTATGATTTTGGGTATTTGTGGAGCTGGCGGCCTGGGCAGAGAAGTTCTTGAGTTGGCAAGAATAATTAATTCGAGAATAAAGGTATGGGAAGACTTTATCTTCATCGTTGATGGAGAGCCTGGAAATGATGTGAATGGAGTTAAGGTTTACTCTTATGAAGATGCCAAGAATAAGTTCTCGGGTTCAATGGAAGTATCTGTTGGAATCGGAGAGCCTGCAGTAAGAGAGAGACTGTTTAAAAAGCTAAAGGCTGATGGACTTGAGACAGCTACATTAATCCATCCAGATGTACATATTCCGGAAACAACAAGAATTGGCAAGGGCGTAACAATACAGTACGGTTGCTTTATTTCTTGTAATGTAGAAATTGGTGATTATGTATACCTTCAGCCGCAGGTTAATGTTGGTCACAATGATATTTTGAAAGAAGGGTGTATTTTATCAGGAATGACAAACTTAGCAGGGGGCGTCACTATCGGTAAATATACATATGTTGGTCTAAGTGCTGCTTTTAAAGAAGGCGTGAGCGTTGGTGATTATTCTATAATAGGTATGTATTCGGCGGTATATAATGATATTCCGGATGAAATGATTGCGATGGGGAATCCGGCAAGACCGATGAAAAGAAACGAAGAGCATCGTGTATTCAAATAATTGATAGATTACTTGAATACTGATTTTGCTTCTGAAAGAAAGGGAAAGGTAGAATGCTAACAGGGAAAAATATTGTCGTGACTGGTTGCCTACAGGGCATCGGAAAAGAAACATTAATAAAATTTGCACAAAACGGAGCAAATGTGTTTGCATGTGCATACCAAGAAACCGATGAATTTGTTGAACTTTGTAAAAGGCTTTCAGAGGATAACAAAGTTCAGATTATACCGATTTATTTTGATATGATGGATAATGCCTCTATAAAAGAGGCAGCAAAAGCAATTCAGAAGTCCAAGATGGAGATTCACGGACTGGTTAATATCGCTGGAATAAATAGGGATGCGCTCTTTAATATGATTACGTATCAGGACATGTTGGATACATTCCAGGTAAACTTTTTTGCGCAGATAATATTGTCTCAATATATCGTTAAACTTATGCAGCGTTATAAGACTGCTGGAAGTATCGTATTCACTTCAAGTATTACAGCTTTGGATGGTAATGCCGGACAAGTGACGTATGGGGCTTCTAAGGCAGCATTGATCGGCGCTATGAGAAGCATGGCACTTGAACTTGGACCGAGTGGGATAAGAGTCAATGCTGTTTGCCCTGGTTTTATTAAAACACCTATGACAGAAAAACTAGATCCGAACGTAATAGAGAAAAAAATAAAGACAATGGAAATCCCAAGACTTGGAGAGGCTAGTGAAGTGGCTGATACGTTTATGTATTTGATGTCTGATTTATCGACACATATTTCAGGACAAGTCATAAGGGTTGACGGAGGAATCAGATGATGAAAATGTTAGAAGGAAAAACGGTTATCGTTACAGGTACATCCAGAGGGATAGGTCATAAGATGGTCGAGGTGTTTGCAAAGAACGGTGCCAATGTGTTTGCTCATGCAAGGATTGAAACAGAAGAACACAAGCAATTCTGTGAACGATTGGCTGAAAGGGAAGATGTTCAAATAATTCCTTTATATTTTGACCTCAGGGATGCGGACGGTATGAAAGAAGCTGTGAAGATTATAAGAGAAACAAAGCTACCGATTGATGGCTTGGTAAATAATGCAGGAATAATATACAATGCCTTATTTCAGATGACAAGTATGGATGAACTTCGTAATCAATTTGAGGTAAATTTTTTTGCACCGTTTTTGTTTACTCAGTATATTTCAAAATTGATGGTCAGAAATAAAAAGGGCAGCATAGTTAGTATTTCTTCGTCTGTAGCACAAGATGGAAATGCTGGAAAATCGGCTTATGGTGCTTCTAAGGCAGCTTTACTTACAATGACATTAAGTATTGCAGAGGAACTTGGAACATATGGAATTCGGGCAAATGTCATTTGCCCGGGAGTTACTGAGACGGATATGGTTTCTACAATGCCGGAATATATCTTTGACATCCAAAAAGAAGCAACTTTTCTAAAAAAATTCGGAACCACTGAGGATATCGCCAATACAGCTATGTACTTACTTTCGGATTATTCTTCCTATATAACAGGACAAGTATTTAGGGTAGACGGTGGTGTCACGCAATATAACAAGAGGAAATAATAATGGCTGAGTTAATCATGGAAAAAAGATTAGAAGAGATATATTAAATGCAGGTTTATAAGCAAAAAAGGTCGGCACACACTTGGCACCATAGTTATTTTCTTATAGAGATATGTTTGGCTTATACTTAAAAACTATAACCAAAAAGTAATTAGGCTTTCATATGTGTCTGGCAGGGTATGAAGTGATAAAAAAGCGCGGGGTATATACGTATCAAATTTAATTGAAAATATTAAGAATAATATTTTTAATGCAGGAGGAGAAAACAGTGACAAACCGGGAACTTTACGACAACGCATTTATTGAAGTACTTGGTGTAACAAATGAACAGCTTGCTGGTCTTAAGTATCAGGATGTTGAAACTTGGGATTCTGTAGGACATATGAGCTTAATAGCAGCGCTTGAGTCGGCGTTTGATATTATGATGGACACAGAAGATATCATCGACTTTAGCTCTTATGAGAAGGGTATGGAAATCCTTTCAGCTAAATATGAGGTTGAATTTTAGGGAGAAGACAATATGTGGAATTTTGCCGAGCATGGTAATAGCACTGCAATCATAGATGAGTATGGGAAAACACTCACTTATAGAGAATTAAAGACGGAGAGTGAAAAGTTAGCAGCAATTATTGGGAAAAGATGCCTGGTTTTTAGCCTATGCAGGAACGAGATAGGAGCAGTCGTTGGATATTCAGCATTTATTAATGGGGATATTGTCCCACTGCTTCTTAACGCGAATCTTGAGAAAGAACTTCTGAATAATCTGCTTGAAATTTATAAACCGGAATACTTATGGGTGCCGGAAGAAATGGTTTCAGAGTTTCAGAATATGTCTGAGGAAGTTAATATGCAGGGTTATTCTTTGCTCAAGACCCACTACAAAGTGGATTATCATCTTTATCCGGAATTGGCATTATTACTAACCACCTCTGGTTCAACCGGCAGTCCTAAGTTTGTTAGACAGAGCTATGCAAATATAAAGGCTAATACAGATTCTATTATTGAATACCTTGAATTAGATAGTTCTGAAAGAGCTATCACAACTCTTCCGATGAACTATACTTATGGCCTGTCAATCATCAATACTCATTTGATGGTGGGAGCCACGTTGCTTCTTACAGATAAAAGTTTGATGCAGAAAGAGTTCTGGAATTTTTTTAAGAGTGAGAAAGCAACTTCGTTTGGTGGTGTGCCGTATACCTATGAGATGCTGGATAGATTAAGATTCTATCGTATGCAGCTTCCTAGCTTGAGGTATATGACTCAAGCCGGTGGTAAACTTACTCCGGAATTACATAAGAAATTTGCAGAATATGCTGAGGAAAACGGCAAAAAGTTTATTGTCATGTATGGCCAGTGTGAGGCTACTGCACGTATGGGATATCTCCCTGCAAATAAGGCTGTGGAAAAGTGTGGTTCTATAGGCATTGCCATTCCTGGGGGTAAATTCCATCTTATAGATGATAATGGAAATTATATTGACCAACCAGATACAACCGGCGAACTAGTTTATGAAGGTGCAAATGTAACGCTGGGATATGCCGAATGCTCTGCGGATTTAGCAAAGGGTGATGAGTGGAATGGTATCCTTCGGACCGGAGACATGGCTTATTTTGATAAAGATGGTTATTACTATATCGTAGGAAGAAAAAAACGTTTCTTAAAAATATATGGAAACAGGGTGAATCTTGACGAGATAGATCGACTTATAAAAGGGCGCTTTGACGGCTTGGAGTGTGCCAGCGCAGGGGTAGACGATCATATGTATATCTTTATTACAGATGGTTCCAAAGCGGATGCAGTAAAGGATTTTGTAGCCAATAAGACGAAACTGAATCCGATAGCTTTCAAAATAATCGTGATCGATGAAATACCGAAGAATGACGCTGGAAAGATCTTGTATAAAGAACTCGCTAGGTACTATGAGTAAGTTGGGTCCTGGATTATTTTGCTTTACATATACGGGCGGAAGAGGGTATTTTTATAAGGATCTGAAACGTGAAATAGAATCCGATTTTTCTGATTTAAAATAGGTTTGTCGGAAATCACTTTTTTATAAAGAGTCATTTGACGGAGATAGCTGGTATTATAAAGCAACGAATGGTGGAATGAATTATGAAGTTTGAAGATATTTTTGAAATAGGTCCTTATTCGTTAGGACATGAAGAAAAACAAAAAATGCTTACCGAAAGACTCCTGGAGCTTACAGATTTGCATAGAAGTAATTGCCCAGAGTATTCGGATATGTTGGACAGCATATCGTTTAACAGAAACGAGGTTAAGTCTTATGAGGATCTGCCTTTTATACCGGTTCGATTATTTAAGGAGTTGGACCTTAAAAGTGCTGATTCTAAAAACATTGTAAAGATAATGACTTCTTCTGGCACAACAGGACAGAAGGTTTCTAAAATATATCTTGATAGAGCGACAGCCACCAACCAGCAGAAGGCTATGGTAAAAATTGTATCCGATTTTATTGGCTCTGAGCGTGTGCCTATGATTATCGTGGATTGCCCTTCAGTTGTTAAAGATAGAAAAAAATTCTCAGCAAGAGGTGCTGGAATCCTTGGATTCTCAATATTTGGGTCAAGGAAGATATATGCCCTCGATGATAATATGAAACTGGATGTGAATGGATTAAAGGATTTTCTTGAATCTTATAAGGGACAGAGAATTTTCCTTTTTGGTTTCACGTTTATGATCTGGCAGCACTTTTATAAAGAGTTGCTTCGCTTGAAAGATGAGGGAATGACTTTTGACCTGTCAAATGGTGTTATGATTCATGGTGGTGGTTGGAAGAAACTGCAAAATGAAGCTGTGAGTCCGGAAGAATTTCATAATCGAATAAAGGCTGTTTGCGGATTGGACAGTATTCATGATTATTATGGAATGGTCGAGCAGACTGGATGCATCTACATGCAATGCGAGTGCGGTCACCTGCATGCAAGCATTTTCTCTGATGTGATAGCGAGAAGACCGAAAGATTTTTCAGTTTGTGATTTTGGAGAACCGGGGATACTTCAGGTTGTTTCGTCCATACCGGAATCATATCCAGGGCATTCTCTTTTAACTGAAGATGAAGGTGTAATTCTTGGGGAAGATGACTGCCCTTGTGGACGTAAAGGTAAGTATTTTAAGATTAATGGACGAATTGCCAAGGCGGAAATTCGAGGATGTAGTGACACATATGCGGAAGAATATGGGGTTATGTCTTTAAATCGAGATGTGTCAGGATTTGATATATTGGATAAGGTCTCTATTCTTATAGGAACCGATTTAAATATTAAAAAAATATCCGAAGTGCCGCCAAGGAAACCATTTGATACTGAAGTAATCGATTTCTTAAATACACTTTCAAGGGAATTAATGGCGGGGAAAACATCAAGGATGTTTCCGGATGTTGTGACACTTGGATTCTGGCTTAGAAAATCATCTCTTATGGCATTAAAGGAGAGATTCATTACAAATGATGAGCTGAAAATTGGACGAGGTGTAATATTTCATATTACTCCTTCAAATGTTCCGGTAAACTATGCATATTCGCTATTCACAGGTCTTATTTGTGGAAATGCTAATATTGTACGAATTCCATCGAAAGACTTCCCGCAGGTCGGAGTCATCAATGACGCCATTAATAGAGTTTTGGCTGATGAGAAGTATGCTTCTTTAAAGCCCTACATTAATTTAGTTAGATATGATAGAAATAATAAGGATATAAATGATTATTTCTCAGAGATTTGCGATGTCCGGATTATCTGGGGAGGAGATGATACAATAGCTGAGCTGCGTAAGTCACAGCTGCCACCTAGGGCTATTGAGGTTCTGTTCGCAGATAGATATTCTCTGGCCTTTATTGATTCGGATGCGTATTTATCAATGGATAACAAGTCGAAAGTTGCTTCTGACTTTTATAACGATACATATCTTTCGGACCAGAATGCATGTACAAGTCCTAGGGTTGTTGTGTGGACCGGCGAGAAGATCGAAGAAGCGAAGACTGCCTTTTGGAGAGAATTAGAGGATTTTGTACAAAACAAATATCAGTTTCAAGCAATTCAGGGAGTTGACAAACTTTCACAGCTTTATATTGCTGCGGCAAAATATAAAGGAGTAAAAGAAGAGAAAAGAAATAGCAATCTGCTATATCGAGTAAAAGTATCTCATCTGACTGATGATCTCATGAATTACCGGGGAAATTCTGGGTATTTCTATGAGTATGATTGTAAAGATATTCTTGAGCTTCGTAGTTTCTGCAATAATACGCATTGTCAGACCATAGGGTATATTGGCGATAAAAATCTGTTAAAGCCTTTAATAGATTCCGGTATTAAGGGCGTCGATAGAATAGTTCCTGTCGGTCATACGATGGATTTTGATCTCAACTGGGACGGATATAACCTTGTAAATCAACTGACTCGAACGATAGTGCTATAAAGAAGGAGCCATATGTGGAAGATAATTCTAATATATGTGAGGATTTCCTCCTCCTTTCTGATGATATACGAATAGAAAATCTTGCCGATAGTTTTAATGGGCTCAGCTGTTCGGCTATTGAAACCGTCTTAAATAAAGCGGCTATAGTTATGACATCTGAAGGAAAAGTGAAATTGACATGGACAGCATTATAAAAGCATGTAGAAAAATGGGCCTCAGGATTTATAAAGTCATCATTTGAGATAAAATAATAAGGAAGGAAAAAGTATTACAAAAGAGCAAGAATAATCATATACATATGCTTTTTACGGTGGATGAAAAATATGCATCACGTATTCCGGTGGTTTTAAAGCCATTATTTATAAATGATAAAGATGGTTAATACCATGTACATTTGATCTATCTGGAATACTAAAAATATTAAGTTATAAGGAGACTGAAAATGAATCAAAATAGCAGAGAAGAAAAAATACCACGTATTCAAGGTACATTGAGAGCACACTCCATTGAATTACCGGATACCATATGGAAAGCGCCTGGCATGATTGTACTGGGAAGAAGAATAAAATCGCTGTTGTTTTCCACAGATGTCGCTATTATCCGTAACTGCAATGCAGATGCGGTATTAGCAGTATACCCATTTACACCGCAACAAGTAATATCCGACGCGATTATAAAGGCTTCTTCAATACCTGTGTTTGTCGGCGTAGGCGGAGGCACAACAAAAGGCATTCGTTCTGCAAATATTGCGCAAGACGCTGAAGCTCAGGGGGCTTTTGGAGTAGTGGTCAATTCCCCAATGAGTAATACAAACATAACTCTGATTAAACGCGTTATAGATATTCCTATCATTGTTACAATTATAGATGAAGAAGAAGTTCAGGAAAGACTGGACGCAGGCGCATCAATACTAAATGTAGCAAATGGAAAAAACACACCTGAGACTGTCCGAAGAATTCGAAAAAAATTCCCTGATGTTCCTATTATCGCAAGCGGTGGAAAAACAGATGAATCAATATTAGAAACAATAGAGGCTGGAGCAAATGCAATAACTTATACACCACCGTCTAATGGTGAAATTTTCTCTAAAATGATGACTGAATATAGAAATGAAAAAACAAGAAATCCTGAAACTACTCTGGAAACATTAGATTCGAGAAAGGATGAAATTAAGTTATTACTGGAAATTTTAACTCAAAGCCATTAATCCCGCTCATGGAGGGACCGAGGATGTAAAAATTTTTGTGTATGAGAGATAGGAAATACTCTTTTCTGGTAAGAATTAGCAATATAAACCAGAAAGGAGTATTTTTTATGAGTGTATTACCAAAAGAAGTAGTCCAGGAAA
>Ga0134099_1001085_pt1 | contig 27330 bp, 32 predicted proteins | sample 10_taG_2_FD_105482 | JGI IMG/M metagenome (GOLD analysis project Ga0134099, IMG submission 105482) | Switchgrass degrading microbial communities from high solid loading bioreactors in New Hampshire, USA - 10_41_5_180_A2 metaG | ecosystem: Engineered > Bioreactor > Semi-continuous > Anaerobic >...
TTGACCCACCTCTTAGTTTTTAACCTGGTGAATTAAGGTCAGGTGCTCCATAAACTCCAGCTCTTATTCTATCTTTGAGACGATAACTGTTCCCCCGGATATTTATCACCTGAGCATGGTGAAGTAATCTATCCAGTAAGGCAGTAGCTAATATAGAATCTCCCATCACCTCCCCCCATTCTCCAAAGCTCTTGTTACTGGTTATGATGATACTCCCTTTCTCATACCGACCACTGATTAGCTGAAAGAATAAAGTAGCTTCTAATTTGTCCAGGGGAAGGTATCCCACCTCATCGATGATAAACAGGCGAGGACGACAATGGATGCTCAGACGCTTATCCAGCTTATTCTCTTCATAAGCTTGTTTTAAATCCTGCAGGAGATAGCTCAGGGTGGTAAAGTAGGTAGATTGTCCCTGTAAGAGAGCTTCCACTCCTAAAGCTACTGCTAAATGAGTCTTTCCTACTCCAGGGGGTCCTAAGAAAAGAAGATTCTCTTTCCTTTCTAAGAAAGCTAAACCACTCAGTTCTCGGATTAATCTCTCATCAATAGAGGGTTGAAAAGAAAAGTCAAAATCAGCTATGGTTTTACGATAGGGAAGATGAGCCATCTGGAACTTAAGCTCTATCTTTCTCTCTCTCCGGATCACTATCTCCCTCTCTAAGCTGGAGCTTAAGAAGGAGAGATAAGTTTGGTTTTCTCTCTGAGCTTTCTCTAAAAGAGAATCTAACTGGATAGCTAACTGAGAGAGCCCTAATTCCAACAATTGCAGACGAACTTTCTCTAACTCTACCATGTCAGTTTACCTCCCCCAGTGCTCATAGAATTCTAAGGAACGTTTCTCTACTTCCTGTTCTTTTACCTTCCAACCTTGAGGAGGAGGATAAGTTTTCCCTTCTTTTTCTTCTAAGCCCTGGTACTGGTTATCTAACCACCGATATGTTCCTACCTGATAAGACTTAGGATGAGTGGCTACTACTTTACCTTCCTTGGTAATCTCTATCTCTTTTTTTACTTCTCTCACTGAGAGCTCTTGACCACTGTAAATCCAGGGAACTCCATACTTTACTCCCTCATAACTCAAGAATCCATCTTTACTCACTTTTCTGCTCTCGGTGAGATACTGCTGATAAGTATGTGGGGGAGGAAGAGGTTTTAAGTTTTCCTGGAGTAAAAGGTCTCGAGGTTTTGCTCCGGTAGTTCCATGGATTCGCTGGTTTTTCTCTTCACACCATAGATAAACCTGGCGATTTAAATCTCCTCTATCTCTGAACTTCCTACCAGGGAAGAAGTTATGTTTCACATAACCTACTCCTCGCTCTACCTTACCTTTAGTCTGTGGTCTTCCAGCTTTACATACCTGAGGGATAAAGTCCAGAGTAAGAGCTAGGTCTAAAAATAGAGGATGCCAGATAGGTTTTCTCTTCTCATCCCAGCCCAATATTATCGTTTTCATCTGGTCAGATAAGACAATATCAGTTACTCCTCCAAAGTAGGAGAAGCCATGGAGGAGGCCTCGCAGGAAACTGTGGATATCACAGTGATTGAAGAATTCAGCATAGATAACTCGAGAATAGCCTAACACCATCACCAGGACATAGACTTTATGAGGAGTACCATCTTTCTCATCTATGTAGTAACAGACTCCCCAATCTACCTGTACCTGTTTACCTGGTTTTGTTTCATATCTTTGAGTGGCTATTATCCCTTGGGGAGGACGATAGGGTTGCACATAATCTTTGATGATAGTTTTTCCTCCCTGGTATCCTAATTCTTTAAGCTTACAATAGATAACTTCACAGTTGAATATCCCTAATTTCATCATTTCCTGAATCTCTTTCTGGAAAGGATCTAATTTTGAACCTCTCTTTTTCCTTCCTTTCTTCTCTGGTATCCCTTGAGCCTTGAGATAACGTTTCACAGTGTTACGAGAAAGTCCTGTTTCCCTGCTTATACTTCTCACGCTCTTCCCTTCTTTTCTCATCTGGTGTAACATCATAATTGACTCACTCCTAAGCATTATTTCCCTCCAATCTTTTCAATCCTATTAGAGGGATTATAGCTTAAGGGGTGGGTCATTTTTATTCCGGCTTTCCTGGGTCAATTATACGCCGGCGGTGACAATAACCCCCGAAAAGACAAAAACTTTAAAACCCAAGATTACTGAGGAAGAAAGAACCTTCCTCAGTGGGAGAACCCCTTTATAATCCCGACTATAGGGGGAAAAGACCCCCTATTACCCCGACTATAATGGAGGCTTCGCCCCCCTTATCAACCCCCTGAAGAACAAAGACAAAAGACAAAAACAAAAAACATAAAAAGACAAATGCAACCAAGGAAGGAAAGCACTTCCTCGGTACAAAGGGGAAAGAATTCCCCCTTGTAAACGGCAATAGGGGGCTTGCCCCCTATAACCCCCAAAAAGCAAAAGAAAAAGACCAAATACAACACAGAGGAAAAGACCTCCGTGTCGTCACCCCGGCAATTTTTAAGCCGTTTTTAGCCTGCCCCTGAATGTCTCTATCATCCCGTTGTCCGTCACCCCTGAATACCTCTATCAGGGGTCTAAATTATTTAAAAGCGAGATTCCCAATTGAAGTGCTCAGAAATGACGGAGGATGTGAGTGCCTGATAAAGACCTCCGTGTTCGTCATTCCTGAATGTATCTATCAGGAATCCCGACTATAGGGGGAGAAAAAAACTCCCCTATTACCCCCAAAAAAAAACAGACAGCCTGCGGCGTAAGACTAAAAAGAACTATGAGGGGGTTTACCCCCTCATAACCCCCGAAAAGACAAAAACTTTAAAACCCAAGATTACTGAGGAAGAGAAAACCTTCCTCAGTGGATTACCGCCTAAATTTTGGGAATAGCGGAGACGAGGAGAAAAAGCCGTCCTTTTTTATTACCAGAACCTCTTTTGGTGTTATTATAGCTGGTTCCATTCATCAGCGGTAATTTTCCGACCTATGATTTTCTCCACTTCCTTAATCATTATTCGAAGTTGAGGTACAGAATATTCAAAGTAAGAGGGAATTGCTATACGATGTTTTTCATAGAGCATAAATTGATGTTTAGTTCCGGAAAGAGGACCTTCAAAGCCCAGCTGGCGCAACCGCCGGATAAAATCGCTTCTTTTACAGGGTGTCCATCGGCTCACAAACTGGCTCCTGGTTTAAATCAATGTCTCCAATTACCGGCAAAGGGTGCTTTAATTTCAATCCTACCAGAATCCAATCTTCAAGCGTAGAACGCAAAGATTCTTCACATTCTCGCAGTGTGGCTCCAAATGCCACAACTCCTTTACAAGAGGGAATTCGACCGACAAAGGTACCATCTTCAAGTTTATCGTAGATAGCTTGCGCCATTGCTTGCTCTATATACTCACTTAAGACATATTGTGTGGCCACCGAGCACCTCCTATTTCTTTATTTCCCCTTTTCAGCATTCTATTTTTGTTCAAATTTTCCCTTCTCTATTATAAGTGAAAATATTTTTTTGAAAAGTAGCAACGACAATAAAGGGGAGAACCCCTTTATAATCCCCTGGGAAAGCAAAAAACAGACAGCCTACGGCGTAAGACTAAAAACATGAAAGACAAAAAGCCAAAGAGCAAAAACCACTGAGGGGAAAAGAATCCCTCAGTGCCTACGGCGTAAGACTAAAGACTTAAAAACTATGAGAGGGCTTTGCCTCTCTCATAACCCCCAAAGACAAATACTTAAAAAGTAAATAAACAAAAACTACTGGTGGAAAAATACTCCACCAGTACGCTAGGGAAAAGACCCCAGCGTTGAGGAAGTAAAAACGTCTTCCTACTATTAGGGGAGAAAAAACTCCCCCTATCACCCCCAAAAAAACAGACAGCCCTCGGATTCTTGACACCTTAGGGTGGGGTTTGTATAATAAGCTCAATTTTTCATAAAGGAGGATAGTTAGAGGTTAATGGTTGAAGTTGGTAGCATTGTTGAAGGCAAAGTGGTGGGTATTACCAAGTTTGGAGCATTTGTAGAGCTAGAAGATGGAAAAAGGGGTTTGGTGCATATATCGGAGATTTCCGATAAATTTGTAAAAGATGTCAACGAACACTTAAAGCTAAATGACCAGGTAAAAGTAAAAGTGATTGGTATCTCTCCCGATGGAAAAATAGACCTTTCCATCAAAAAAGTTAACGAAGATAGGGACTACGAAATAAAATTGGAAAAAAGCAAAGCCGGTTTTGAACAAAAAATGACTCGTTTTATGAAACAAAGCCAGGAAAAGCTTACCGATTTAAAACGTTATAACGATTCTAAGCGCAAGCGCTGAAGAATGGAATTGAGCCTTTCTTCTTCCTTTATTACTTCTCCTCTTTCGTTCACTGTTCTTAAAAATCCATCTATAACTCGGGTTTTGACTTTTCCCGAAGCATGAGGATTACCCAATAGGTGGGGTGCGTCTAATATTCCCTCTTCTACCGCCTGGGCTAAGACCTGAGGAGAGGCCCAGGGGTCTTCCTCTTTTTCTCCTATTCTTTTAATTGCTTCTAAAACTAATTTTGCTTCTCTTTTTATCCTCTCCTTGTTTTCGATAATAACTGGGTCATTTTCTACTTTAGGAAGTCCAAAGAGAGCATCTTTTATTACTCCTTCTACGACTTGGGCGCTTTCTATCACCTCTTCTGGACGAGCTAAGTGGTCTGCTTCGCAAAAACCTACTACGTGGATAATTTGAGGCTTTAGAAATAGACCCAGGAAAGTGGAAGCTCCCAATTGGCCTTTGGCTATATTTAAATCCACGGAAAAGTGAGCTAACCCTCCTCGAGTTTGAGTGAAAATAGTAAAATCTTCTCCTTCTAACTCTTTTATTAAATCTGATTTAGCTAACATTTTGGCTAAATCGGCTTGAGGAGAGATACCCGGTGGAGTATTGAGCATATATTGAGCAATATAGTAACGAGCCCCAACTTTTTTAGCGTTATAAGCAGCCAGATAAAAAGTAGCTGCGGCTACACTATCGGGGGCATCTCGCAGGCTCCACTGATGGGATTCGTTTACCTCAAGAGGAACTCCTAATGAGGTATAGGCTCTCATAGCTTCCTGATTTTCTTGAATGGCTACAGGAAGACTCCTTTGAGATCGGCCATCTAATTTGCTGTACCACATTAGGGGAACTGCTCCCCAGGCAATGTTAATAGTTTCTTTCAAAAGATGAGCCCATTCTACTAAATTATTAGTGCCACTGTAGCAGCGCAAAAGAGGAAAGTTCCCTCGGCGGGAAGCTTGGTATATCTTTTTTAGGTCCTCAGGATGGCGCAGAGGAACACCTCCTGCTCCCTTTTTTTCTTCATTCATGAGATGAGGTTGGAAAAAAAACTCTTGAGCGTTCTGGTCTGGGCCTAAGGAAATAACATCTATAACTCGAGCTTCGCTGATTTGAGCCACTCCCTCTATGGTTTCAGATAAAGAAGGAAGTCCAAAATGATGCCTCAAAAGAGGGAAAGGACTTTTAGCTTTTATTCTCTCGGGAAGGGTAGAGGGATATTTTTCCTCCGGAGAACCTCCTCTTTTCCCGGTTATACTCTCTACTATATCTTCGAAGCGTTCTTTTCCAGTGAATATGTAGTCGAAAATTCCTGTTTTTTGGGCTACACTCTCTAGAGCCGGGGTGCAGCTTAAAATGAGGACAAATTTACCCAGCAATTGGTTTTTTTGTAAAGCTTCTTTAAGCTCTTGGAATATATTTTGGGCTGCTTCTTCACTCAACCGATAGCCTACTATTACTCGGTCGGGGTTTTCTTCTTTTATTGCTTCTATCAGTTTTTCTACCGGGATGGCCGGACCTAAAAAATGGGATTGGTAGCCATATTGCTCAGCTAGAGAAAGAAAACGATATATACCGGCTACGTGAACACAATTGACTAATGATGCTCCTAAAATCTTTTTCATTGTGTTTCCTCCATTACTACCAGTTCTCGGATTTCTTTGATGCTCAAGTCTTTGAGTCCCAGTTTGTCCACTGTTCTTCCTTCTTGCCAGTAATTTCTCCCGTGAAGAATGCAAGCCAGGTGAATCATAGCATCAACTGTAGGAGTAGGAGCTCCTAACATATGGCCAATAGAGGAAATGGGGACAAGACTAGCTGGAACGTCTTCTGTAATATAACGGTGGAAAATGGTGGGAGGAGCTTTAATCCCATAATATCCCGAGTTGTTCTGAATGGCTTCAAAAAGATTGCGGCCATGAGCGTCATAAGCAGAATAGAGCCATTCTCGAGCGGTAATTGCTCTTATTCCCAGAGACTCTCCTACCTTCACTCTTTCTTTATCTACTTCTTCTAAAATTAGAGCCACTGAAGGGGTAACTCCTTCTATATAGTAGTCAAATTCTCCATGAGTGTTTTCTATGCGGCCGGCGTTAAGTATGGTTATAGTGGGATGAAAAACGGCACCAATGTTATTGAAGCTGGTCTTCAAAACGTTATCTTCAGGGACAAATTGAGGAAGAGCTTTTCTTAAAGTTTGCACCACTTCCACTGTTTGATGAGCGGGAATAGCAGCTACTGGGACGCTATTTTTAATTCTAAAAATTCTCACCTGAGCCGGGCCAGAAATCCTGCTAGCAAAAATAAAAGTTTGAGCTTCGGCTATTATTACTTTAGCGCGGCACTCTCTTTCTTTTAAAACCTGTTTTACCTCTAATGCTCCTCCGGTGCGTCCTGGGTTAAGGACTATAATCTGACCATCTTCTAAATAATTACTCATCCTTTCGGCTATATAACGATGGCCAGTAGCAGGAACCACTACCATAATTACTTTTACCCCTCGGACAGCTTCTTCTATATCAGAAGTGGCTAAGGCTAAAGGAGCAAAACCCTGTATTTCTCCTTCTACTTGCATTCCTCCCATAAGCTTTATAGAATTTATTCGCTCCGGAGTGCGATTAAAAAGATTGACTTGAAAACCTTTCAGGCTTAAATAGGCAGCCAGAGCCTGTCCTCCGTGTCCTGCTCCTAATACGGCAAAAGTTAATTCCTCGTTCATGGTTGACTACTTACCCTTTCTTCGGTAATTTGGACTAATTTTTGCACCATAGTTTTATAGTCTATGCCACTGGCGTTACACATTTCTGGGAAAGCACTATGTCGGTAATAAAGGGAAGGAAGGGAATTGAGTTCAAAGAAAAAAGGAATTCCCTCTTTCTCGGAAAATATTATTTTAAAAGTGGCATAATCTCGCATATGCAATTCCTGAAAAATCTTGAGAGCCATTTTCTCTATCTGGGTTTTCTGCTCTTCCTCAAGAGGAGCAGGGCACAGTACATCTTCTACATATCCTTTATTATTTTTGGTTTGGAAATCCCAGAGAGGAACCTGATGAGAAACGTTAACCTCCATAAGGGGTAAAAGGGAGGCGCTTTTTCCATTACCCCATATTCCCACTATCATTTCTCTTCCGGGTAAAAATTTTTCCACTATTACTTCATCTTTGGTTTCAGAAAAAACTCGTTGCAGTTCTCTTTCTAACTCTTCTCGATTTTGGACCACTGATTGGATAGTAATTATTTCCTGGTGAGAACGGAAACGGGGTTTTACGATGAGGGGAAAATCCAGATTTTCTGGTATTTCTCCTTTGGGAGACCATATAAAATAAGAAGGAGTAGGTATGCCTACTCCTCTTAAGCAGAGTTTACTTAAGGAACGGTCTAAACAAAGAGAATGAACTACAGAGTTAGACCCCAGATAAGGTATATTGTTAGCATCTAAAAGGAGAGGAAGGAAAGCCTGATTGTAAATACCTGAAACACAAATGGTAAGGTTGAATACCAAATCTATCTTTTCGGAAAGAAATTCGGCTATCTGGGGTAGGGGTAGATCTACGTTGATTTTATTTACTTCCCATCCTGTCTCTTTCAATGCCTCCTCTATCATAGCTAAAGTTTTACCCTTGAGCTCGGGTCGGGTTTTATAAAAGTTTTCTTCTTGATTGTGAAAGATTTCTTGACTGTAGGTAATCCAAGCGTTTTTAATAGGCATCACTTCCTTTTACCTTTTTACCAAAAATAGAATAACATAAATTAACTTCTTAATGCAAATTGATAACAGTTCTCTAAGGTAATTCCAATCTTATCCCATAGTTAGCTGCATAATGGAGCATAAAATCAAAAGGATAGTAGAGAGAGCATAACTACACAATAGCCTCTTGACAGTTCAGCTACTTGCTTTTAGAATAACTGCGACAAAAGAAACTTCTTCAGGGCAGGGTGAGGGTGAAGACCAATTCCCGACCGGCGGTAAAGAGTGAAGACTCTGAGCCCGCGAGCTCCTTAGGGGGTAGATCTGGTGAGAAGCCGGAGCCGACGGTAAAGTCCGGAAGAGAGAAGAAGAAAGATAAAAAGTAATGAAAGCCCTGGAAGTTCAGATTTCCAGGGCTTTTTTTGACCCTGGAAAATAAAAAGGGAGGCATTTTTTGTGGAACAAAAAAAGATAGTTTATGGTGGAGCATTGGCTGGTTTATCTTTAGTAGTAAGTTTATTAATTCATTTTCCTATTATTCCTCAAGCTCCTTTTCTTCTTTATGACCCGGGAGATATCCCTCTTTTGGTGGCAGGGTTTAAATTTGGTCCGGGGCTGGGATTGTTGTTAACTGGTGTAGTATCACTGCTATTTGCTTTGATTACTGGTGAGGGAGGGCCCTGGGGTGTACTTATGCACTTTCTGGCTACTGGGAGCTATGTGGTTCTGGCTGGGTTTATATATCAAAGACGTCGTACCAAAAATGGCGCAATTACCAGTTTAATAGTGGCTCCTATTTTTATGACTGCAATTATGGTGGGAGCTAATTTATTGGTAACTCCTTTGTATATGGGAGTAGGAAGAGAAGTGGTTAAGGGGATGCTTCTTCCTGCTATTGTTCCTTTTAATCTTTTAAAGGGAGTGATAAATGGAGCTGTTACTCTTTTAATTTATAAAAGAATTAGTAATTTTATAGAAGAACCTCTATATGGAAGAAATAACACTACCACTCGTGTTCGACCTTAATTCTATAGAAAGAAGGAGAATTTTAAATCGTAATCCATAGGTGGAATATCCTCCCCAGCTGTGGCAAGCAATTACTCGATGGCAGGGGATGAGAAGAGGAAAAGGATTTTGCCCTAAAGCTCTACCTACCGCTCGGAAAGCTCGAGGTTTTTCTATCCTCTCTGCTATTTGCCCGTAGGTGAGCATCTCTCCATAGGGGATAAGGGCAGTGGCTTTTAAAACTTCTTGAGTGAAAGGGGAAAGGTCGTTCAGGTAGAAAGGACAGGAGAAAGATACGAGATAACCGTTAAAATAGTTCTGAATTGTTTCTTCTAAGGAAGGAAAGGGACTTTTTTCTTGGGGATGAGGACAAAAACTAAATCTGGTTTTTTCCTGGAAAATGGTTAGAGCTTTTTCCTTGTTTTTCTGAGGTAAGATAAAAGCTCGAAGTTTATCTTCTTGCCAGGAAAGGATAGAAAAACCCAGCTGGGTTCTTAAATAAGAAAAATAAGCTTTTGACACTCTTTACTTCTCCTCACTTCTGAGTATAATTATATCCGTATTATAAGCGAATATAATAATCCGAGGAAGGGAAAAAGTAGTTTTTGTTGCCAATTTGTAGAGAGCCGGGGAAGGTGGAAACTCGGTATTGGAGCAAATGCGAATGGGTCCTGGAGGAGTAAACCGAAAAGGAGATTCCCGATTAAGGTTTACCGTTTTCCCCGATAAAGGAAAAGAGTGGGGTTAGATACCCAAAAAGGGTGGCACCGCGAGCTTTGCCCCTCGTCCCTGGGTGGCGAGGGGCTTTTGTTTATATACCTAAAAAGGAGGTAGGCTCAATGAAGAAAATTATTCTGGTGAGTTTGGTAATTTGTTTGGTGGGAGCGCTTTCGGTGTGTGCAGGGGGGGAAGAAAAAATTAAAATCGGAATAGTGCAGATCATGGACCACCCTGCTCTTAATGCTGTGAGAGATGGGTTGATAGATGCTCTTCGGGAGGTATATGGTTATATCCCGGATGAAAACATTGAATATGATGTCCAGTCGGCGCAGGGGGATATGCCCACTGCTAATACTATTGCTCAAAAATTTGTTTCGGAGAAAGTGGATTTAATCGTTTCCATTGCTACTCCTGCTTCTCAGGCAGCAATTAATGCTACTAAAGAAATTCCAATAGTTTTTTCTGCGGTCACTGACCCAGTAACTGTGGGGTTGGTGAGTAACTTAGAAAGACCAGGTGCTAATGTAACCGGAGTATCGGATATGGTACCGGTGGATAAGCAGATGTATCTCATAAAATATCTTTTCCCGGATACCAAAAAAGTAGGCAATCTTTACAACGCTGGAGAGGTAAATTCAGTGGTCACCAACGATATGGCTAAAGCGGCCTGCGCGGAGTTAGGTATGGAGATTCTAGAAGCTACAGTAGCTACCACTGCTGATGTGTCTATGGCTGCGAGGTCTTTAGTGGGAAAAGTAGATGCTATATATGTGGCTACGGATAATACAGTGATAAGTGCTTTGGATACAGTAACTAAGATTTGTGCCGATAATAAAATTCCTCTCTTTTTAGCTGATCCCACTACTGTGAGCCAGGGAGCACTTTTGGCTTTAGGTTTTGATTACTATCTTCACGGTCGGCAAACAGCTGACCTGGTAGCTCAGATTCTTAAAGGGGAAAATCCGGGAGAAATACCAGTAGGGTTTGCCAACAAATTGAAACTTTTGTTTAATCCCCAAACAGTGAAAATGTTAGGTTTAGATGAAGAGGAATTTACAGCAAAGCTCAGCGCTTTTGTAGAAGATATGAAAGCCCAAGGAGTGGAAGTTTCTCTGGAAGCATTGCCAGAGTGATAATCAAGAAGGGGGAGAAGTAAAACCTTCTCCCCGCCAAAAGGAGAGATAGTCGATTAGCGATTTTTTTCTTTATAGTTTACAGGAAGGTTTGTTGTTTGGGATATTAGCTTTAGGGGTGTTTATTACTTTTCGCTGTCTTGACTTTCCTGACCTCACCGTAGATGGCAGCTATCCTTTAGGAGCGGCAGTTTTTGCTGTTATGATGTATCACGGTTTTGGGGCAGGGTGGGGGATGGTGGCAGCTTTTTTAGCTGGAGCTTTAGCGGGAGCTTTTACTGGTTTTTTGCATACTTTTTCTCGTATTCCTGCTCTTCTTTCTGGAATATTGACTATGACCTGCCTTTACTCTATAAATCTCCGAATTATGGGAAGACCCAATATTTCTCTTTCCGAAAATCTGGGACATCGAACTATTTTTATTATCTTGCGAGACCATTTTCCAGGAGTGCCCGAAACTTATCTCCGCCTGGCTTTTTTACTAGTTTTAATTTTGGGTATTAAACTGCTATTAGATTTTTTTCTGCAAACCGAAATTGGTCTGTCCATCAGAGCTACGGGAAATAACCCTACTTTAGTAGAATCACAAGGTATCAATCCTGATTCTATGAAGTTAATCGGGGTTAGTGTTTCTAACGCTTTAGTGGCTTTTGCGGGGGCTATGTTTGCCCAACATCAAGGATTTGTAGATGTGAATATGGGTATTGGTATGGTGGTTTCAGGTCTGGCGTCGGTAATTGTAGGAGAAGTGCTAATGCGGGGTAAAACTATTTTTGTTATGACTCTTCAAGTAATAGCAGGTTCGGTAGTTTATCGTTTAGCTACAGCAGTGGCTCTTAACTGGGGTTATAATATTGGCTTTAAGCCCTATGATTTAAAATTGTTTACTGGTCTTATAGTGATTATCATTCTTTCTTATCCTGTTCTGCAGGAAAAGCTTTCTCGGAGGGTAAAAGTTAGATAAGTGGATAAAAATAAAATAATGTTACAACTGGAAAATGTGAATAAATATTTTTTCCGTTATACTCAAGATGAACAATGGGCAGTTCGTAACCTCAACCTGAGAATTTTAGAGGGACAGTTTGTGACTGTAGTGGGTAGTAACGGCGCAGGTAAAACTACTCTTCTTAACTTAATCAGCGGTAATTATGCACCTGATAGTGGAAAGATAACGATAAACGGAGAAGATGTAACTAATCTCCCTGCCTATCGCCGGGCTTCTTATATAGGGAGGGTGTTCCAGAACACTTTTCAAGGTACTGCTCCTTCTTTGACTATCGAAGAAAATTTAGCTCTGGCTTATTTGAAAGGTAAGAGGAAAGGTTTTCGTCCGGCCATAAATGAGGAGATGAGGAAATTTTTTCAGGAGAAGCTTGCCGATGTGGGGTTGGGTTTGGAAAAAAGATTACGAGAGCGGGTAGGATTGCTTTCTGGGGGGCAAAGACAGGCATTGGCTTTAGTTATGGCTACCTTTGGCCATCCCAAAATCCTTCTCCTCGATGAGCACACTGCCAATTTAGACCCTAAAACGGGAGAAAAAATTATGGAACTTACCAATAAATTGATTTATGATAGCAATCTTACAGCTCTGATGGTTACTCACAATTTACAAGATGCTTTAAAATTTGGAGACCGCACTTTGATGATGGATGAAGGAGAGGTAGTTCTCGACCTCGCGGGAGAAGAGAGAAAAAAGATGACCATTGAGGAGCTTCTGGAGAGATTTAGTGAGCTGAGACATAAAAAATTTACTGAAGACCGAGCGTTGTTATCTTCTTAAAAACCTTTAGAAAGGAGAGAAAATCTATGGAAGAAAGTCGAATAATATTAAGTGAAAAGGAAATGCCTACCACCTGGTATAATATTCTCCCCGATTTACCCCGTCCTTTGGATCCCCCTCTCAATCCTGTCACTAAAGAACCAGCTAAGCCGGAGGATTTTTTGCCTATTTTTCCTCCCAGCTTGATTGAACAGGAAATGAGTGGAGAGAGGTTCATAGATATTCCGGGGGAAATTTTGGATGTTTATTCTCTCTGGCGCCCTACCCCTCTTATTAGAGCTCGGCGTCTGGAAAAGGCTCTGGGGACTCCGGCTCGTATTTATTATAAATATGAAGGAGTAAGCCCAGCGGGGAGCCACAAACCTAATACTGCTGTACCTCAAGTTTATTATAATAAGAAAGATGGGACAAAGAGGTTAACTACTGAAACTGGTGCCGGTCAGTGGGGCTCGGCTCTGGCGATGGCTTGTCAGTTTTTCGGTTTGGAATGTACCGTTTATATGGTACGAGTGAGTTATGAGCAAAAGCCCTATCGGCGAGTTTTGATGCAGACTTGGGGAGGAGAGGTTTATCCCAGTCCTAGTTCCCGAACTAAAATAGGAAGAGAAGTGTTAGCTAAAGATCCTAACTCCTTAGGGAGTTTAGGAATAGCTATCAGCGAAGCTATTGAAGATGCTGTTTCTACTCCCCATTCTAAATATAGTTTAGGTAGTGTGCTTAACCATGTACTCTTACACCAGACTATTGTGGGAGAAGAGGCTAAACTGCAGTTGGAAAAAGCAGGGGAGAAATACCCTGATATTATCATCGGCTGTGTGGGAGGAGGAAGCAATTTTGGAGGTATTCTTTTTCCCTTTATGCGAGATAAACTAAAAGGAGAAAAGGATTTTCGAGCTGTTGCCGTGGAGCCAGTAGCCTGTTCTTCCTTTTTGCGAGGGAAATATGAATACGATTATGCCGATGTAGCACGCACCACTCCTCTTTTGAAGATGTATACCTTGGGGCATGATTTTATGCCTCCTGGAATTCATGCTGGAGGATTAAGATACCATGGTATGTCGCCTATCTTGAGCCTACTTTATAACTCAGGGTTTTTGGAAGCTCAATCTTACCAGCAAAAGGAAATTTTTGAAGCTGCTCTACTTTTTGCTCGTAGTGAAGGATTGGTAGTAGCTCCGGAAAGTGCTCATGCCATAAAATCGGTTATAGAAGAAGCTAAAAAATGCGCGGAAAAAGGAGAAGAGAAAGTCATTCTCTTTAATTTAAGTGGCCACGGCTTTTTAGATTTAGGAGCTTATGACCTCTACATTAACCAAGGTCTACCTGACATAAACCACGAATCATAAAAAAACCAATCTCTTTCCTAGTTGGTCTTTGTTTTTTGCTTTCGGGGGTTTATAGGGGGAGTTTTTTCTTCCCCTATTGTCTGGATTCCTGATAGAGACATTCAGGAATGACAAACACGGAGGTCTTTTCCCTCCGGGTTGTATTTGTTTTCTTTGTTTTGTCTTTCCGGGAGATTATAAAGGGATGACGCCTCTTTCGTCATTCCCGAGCGCTTTGCTTTAATCGGGAATCCACTGAGGAAGGTTTTTCTTCCTCAGTAATCTTTCCTCTCCCAGTGATTTTTGGTTTTGCTTTTTGTGTGTTTTCTTTGTATTTATTTTGGTTCTTTGCTTTTTGGGGTTATAAAGGGGTACGCCCACTGAGGAAAGCGTTTTTCTTTCCTCAGTTAGTTTTTATGTTTTTCAGTTTTTAAGTTTTTGTTTTTTGCTTTGTCTTTTTCCTTTGTTTTTTGGGGGATTATATTGGGTTTTAAAGTTTTTGTCTTTTGTTTTTCGCTTTCCCGGGGGGATTATAAGGGGGGGCGGTTTCCCCCTTATTGTTCTTTTTAGTCCTACGCCGTAGGCTGTCTGTTTTTCGGGGGTTAGGGTGAGGGGAGGAATACATAAGAGGTTTTAAAGTTTCTCAAAATCTTATATAATATATAAGGAGGTGAATAGATTTTTGCGAGTGGCTTTTGTTCATAGCAATAAAGATAAACGTCTGGTTAGCCTGGTCCGTTATATGGTCAGTCTTTTTGAAAAGGAAGGCTGGACAGCCAAAATTATCGAAGCAGAGAATACTACCTCTCCGGTTAGTTTGCGTCCTTTTGATTTAATATTTGTTGGTTCTCAAGTTTTAAGTTTATGGGGAGGTAAGATATCTCCGGAGGTAGTAACCTTTTTGCAGGGAGCAAGTGGTATGGAAGGTAAAAAGGTAGTGGCTTATGTCCGCCCTAATTTGTTTGGAACTGATAAGGCTTTAAAAAGATTAATGTCTAATATGGAGTCTCAAGGAGCTTTTGTAATAGATTTTGAGGCTCTGAAGAGCGAAAAAGAAGCGAAAGAATTAGTTAAAAGACACCTAAAGTAGTAAAAGGAGGTGAAAGCTGTGGAAGAGAAGACAGAAAGAGAAAAAGCCCGAGAGATGCTTGAAGAGATAATTTTTAAACCTATGGAGAAAGTTTTGAGTCCTTTCCTCAACGAGGAAGCTCGTGAGCATTTTTCTCAAGCAAGAGTGGAAGTGTTAAAAGCTATGCGTTCTTTCTTAGACGCAGAAATAGAGCGAGCAAGTAAGACAGAAAAGAAAAGTTCGGAATCTTGAGAACAAAAAGTTAATAGTTTAATTGACAGATAGAGAGAAAAAACTTATAATTCCTCCGTGTCTTTGGCTGGAGAAGATTTATTTTCCCTAAAAGGGTAAAAAGGATAGGTGAAAAGGTTGGGTAAATGGTTTCGCTCCCTGAAACAGTATTTTCGTGATGCCTGGAATGAATTACGTAGAGTGACCTGGCCGAGTAGAAAAGAGCTGTGGAATAGTACTTTAACTGTCTTGGTGGTTATTGGGTTAGCAGGAGTGTTTTTAGGGGCAGTGGATTTGTTACTCACTTTTTTAGTAAATCTTTATTTAAGGTGATGGATTAGTGAACGAAGGAGAAATGTCGAAACAGTGGTATGTGGTTCACACCTTAGCGGGTAGTGAACATAAGGTAAAGGCTAACCTGGAGAGAAGAATCAATTCCATGGGTATGCAGGATCAAATTTTTCGGGTAATAGTGCCGATGGAAGAAGCAATAGAGGTAAAGAGGGGAAAAAAGAGATTTACCAAGAAAAAAGTTTTTCCTGGATATGTTATGGTGGAAATGGTAATGAATGACCGTTCTTGGTATGTGGTGCGTAATACTCCGGGAGTAACTGGTTTTGTGGGTTCAGGCATGAAACCCGAGCCTTTAAACGAGGAAGAGGTTAATGTCATTTTGCGTCAGACCGGGGTAGAAAAGGGAGTTCCTCGATTAGATGTAGAAAAAGGAGCAATGGTGAAAGTAATCGCTGGTCCTTTTTTGAATTATACTGGAACTGTGGAAAGTGTGGACCAGGAAAAAGGCAAAATGACTGTGCTTCTCTCCATTTTTGGTCGAGAAACACCAGTGGAACTGGATTTTTCTGATGTTGAGAAATTGTAAAGAGGTGGCAGAGAAAAAATGGCGAAAAAAGTAGTTGCGGTGGTAAAATTACAGATTCCAGGAGGAATGGCTACTCCTGCTCCTCCAGTTGGCCCGGCGTTAGGTCAACATGGAGTTAATATAATGGAGTTTTGTAAAGCTTTCAATGCTGCTACGGAGAAAGACCGAGGAGTATTAACCCCGGTTGAGATTACCATATATGGCGATCGTTCCTTCACTTTTGTATGCAAGACTCCTCCTGCTTCTTTCTTAATTAAGCAGGCAATAGGAGTAGAGAAAGGCTCGGGAGAGCCGAATCGGGTGAAAGTAGGTAAGATTCCTCGTTCTAAGATTCGAGAGATTGCGGAGAAAAAGATGCCCGACCTTAATGCTAATGATTTGGAAGGAGCAGTTAAAATTATAGAGGGAACAGCCAGAAGTATGGGAGTGGAAGTTACAGAAGGTTGATGGGGAGGAATGGAAAATGGCAGATAGAGGCAAAAGATATCTAACCATTAAAAGCAAAGTGGAACCGGGAAAGCTTTATGACCCAGAAACGGCTATACATCTCGTGAAGGAGCTAGCCAACGCTCGTTTTGATGAGACAGTAGAGGTAGCTATAAGTTTGGGAATTGACCCCAAGCAATCTGACCAACAAGTGAGAGGCGCGGTTTCTCTTCCTCATGGAATAGGTAAGACCGTGCGAGTTTTAGTTTTTGCTCAGGGAGAAAAAGCTAAAGAGGCTCAAGAAGCAGGAGCTGACTATGTAGGAGGAGAAGAACTGGTAGATAAAATTCAGAGCGGTTGGTTAGAGTTTGATGCTGCAATAGCCACTCCAGATATGATGAGAGTAGTGGGTAAGTTAGGTAAAGTTTTGGGACCTCGAGGTCTGATGCCTAACGCTAAAACTGGGACGGTAACTTTCGATGTAGCACAGGCGGTAAAGGAGATAAAAGCTGGGCGAATAGAAGTTCGTAACGATCGTTATGGTAATGTTCATGCTCCTATAGGGAAAGCTTCTTTTCCTGTAGAGCATTTATTAGACAACTTTTATGCTCTTTTAGATGCAATAATCCGCTTGAAACCAGCTACTGCTCGAGGGCGTTACATTAAGAAGATAGTTGTTTCTTCTACTATGGGGCCGGGTATACCGATAGATACTAACTTAACCTTGAGCCGTTTGGAAAAGAAAGTAGCCTAAAATTAAGTAGAGTTAAATTTTAATATGGGCCTAAGAACTGGGGGCCTGGAGCTTAAATATCCTGGGGAGGCAGAGGGGGAGACTTTTTCTGGGGGGACTTGGTAAAGTTCCTCAGAAGAGGAATCCTTAAGCAGTTATTATAAAGACTCTTCCGAGGAAGAGTCTTTTTTTATGGGAAGGAGGTAGGTATTTCTTGCAGAAGGTACAGAAAGAAAAAATCTGGCAAGAAGTTAGTGAAAAGCTGCAAAAGAGCCAGGCAGTGTTTGTGATTAATTACCAGGGAATTAAAGTAGAGGATATGAACGAGTTGCGTCGGAGTTTAAGAAATGCCCAGGGAGAAATAAAGGTAATTAAAAATACTTTGGCTCGCATTGCCCTCGATAAGGTGGGCATTCCTTACGATGATGAGCTCTTAAAAGGACAGAATGCCTTTGCTTTTTCTTACCTGGACGCAGTACAAGTAGCTAAATTGTTAGCCGATGCTGGTAAAAAGTTACCTCAGTTGCAGATCAAGGGAGGTTGGTTAAATCGTAGTCTTTTAAAACCGGAAGAGGTTAAACGTTTGGCTGAACTTCCCTCTCGGGAGCAATTAATTGCTCAAGTAGTGGGAGGGATGAAAGCTCCTATTGTCGGTTTGGTGGGAGTTTTGCAAGGGTTATTGCGAAACTTGGTGGGAGTTTTACACGCTATTGAAGAAAAAAAGAACGCTCAGAAGGAGGATTAATTATGACTAAAGAAGAAATTATTGAATCCATTGAGAAAATGACCGTTTTGGAGCTAGCTGAGTTGGTGAAGGCTCTGGAAGAGAAATTCGGAGTTTCAGCAGCTATGCCCGTAGCTCAAGTGGCAACAGGGGGAGCACAAGGAGCTGCTGCTCCTGAAGTAGAAGAGAAAACCGAATTTGATGTGATATTGAAAAGCGTGGGAGACCAGAAACTTCAGGTTATCAAAGAAGTGCGGGCTATTACCGGCTTGGGATTGAAGGAAGCTAAAGATTTGGTAGATAATGCTCCTCGTCCAGTAAAAGAAGCAGTTAGTAAAAAAGAAGCCGAAGAAATTAAAGCTAAATTAGAAGCAGTAGGCGCAGAAATAGAAATTAAATAAAAAGAGGAGCCTTAAGGCTCCTCTTTTTATAGGGCTACTTTGAATAAAAAATATTTCTTAAATCCTTATTTTTTGCTAATTCTGGTTTCTCTCATCTGGGGATTTAATTTTAGTATAGTTAAAATAGGGATTTTAGCTGTTGGTCCTTTGGCTTTTTCTTTCTTGCGTTTTATATTTAGTGCTTTGTTAATGTTTTTAGTTCTGTGTCTTACGGAAAAAAATCCCTGGGTGGAGGTAAAAGACCTTCCCTATTTTTTGTTTTTGGGTTTTTTAGGGTTTGGAATTTACCAGCCTCTGTGGAGTTATGGGCTTAAACTCAGTTTAGCTTCTCATTCGGCTCTCATTTTGTCTCTTTCTCCAATTGTGGTATCTTTGGTGGCTTTGGTGCAAAAAGAGGAGTTGGTGGGAGGAATAAACTTATTAGGAGTAATAATAGGTTTTGGAGGAGTGGCGTTTTTAGTAAGTCAAGGAGGGAATGGAGGTTATTCTCCACAGTCTGTTTTATACGGAGACTTATTGACTTTGGGGGCTGCCATCTGCTGGGGGCTTTATTCTTATTTTGGAAAAAATATGGTAAAGAAATATTCTCCTCTTAAAACTTCTACCTGGAGTATTCTCTGGGGATTAGTATTTATGTTTCCAGTATGCATAGGAGAGACTTTACAGGTAAAAGGGGAAGATTTTAATTTCCCCCTTTTATTATCCCTTTCTTATGCCGTGGTTCTTTCTTCTTTAGTGGCTTATATCATCTGGATGCAATGTGTAAAAGAACTTGGAGCGGCGCGTACTATTTCCTCTCAGTATATTACTCAGGTAGTAGGTGTCATTGCTGCCTGGATGATATTTGGTGAGCCCTTAGGATGGCGGGTTTTTTTGGGGATGGCTTTCATCAGTTTGGGTTTGTGGTTAATTCATAAAAAGCCCTCGGGGGGAGAATTATAGTATCCCGCAAAACTGGTTAAAATATTAAAACTTTTAAAAAGTAAATTACACTGGAAGTCAAAAACTCAAGGTTGCTACGCACAGAGAAAGACAAAGTCTTTCTCTGTGGTTCTTGTCTTTTGTGTTTGTTTCTGAGTTTTTCGGGGGTTATAAGGGGGCAAAGCCTCCTTATAGTTTGTAGTCTTTATCATCTATTGTGCCTTTATCTTACGTCGTAGACAGTGAGGGATACTATAATTCTCCAGTAGTCTTTTGCTTTTGTTTTAAGTTTCTTATCTTTTTCCTTTATCTTTTTGGGGGATTATAAAGGGGTGCTCCCACTGAGGAAGGTTTTTTCTTCCTCAGTTGTTTTTTCTGTTTTTTATGTTTTTATCTTTTTGGGGGTTATGAGGGGGCGTACCCCCTCATAGTCATTGTGATTAGTTTTGCGGTTAACTATAATCTTATAAGCCTAATTTCCCGGAAAATTATAACTATGTTTTTGGATCTATCCCAGACTCTCCATAATTGACGCTGGGATTTGATAAATTAAAGGAGTTTGCAGGAAAAAATGTTGCCGCGAAACAGCTTATTTTGTAGCTTTGGGACTCATAGTTATAAAATGCTCGGGAAATCAGGTTATTTTAATGCCGCAGGCACTGAGGAAAGTGTTTATTTCCTTAATATATATTTTCTTTTTTCTCTTCGTTTTTTATCTTTTTAGCGCCGCAGGCACGGAGGATGCTTTTCCCCCTCAGTGGTTTTTACTCTTTAGCTTTTTGTCTCTTATGTTTTTCGCCTACGTCGTAGACTGTTTTTCCCAGCGTAGTGGTGGAGCTTTTCCCACCAGTACTATTTGTTTGCTTTTTGAATTTTCATTTTTTCTTTTGCTTTTTCGAGGGTTATAAGGGGGGCGAAGCCCCACTGAGGAAAGTGCTTTTTCTTCCTCAGTTAGTTTTTGTTCTTTTCTTTGTTGCTTTTTGGGGGGTTATAAGGGGGGCGAAGCCCCCATTATTGATTATTGCCGTTTACAGGATAGACCCTCATGCTCCTTCGGGGCACCAGATGACAATGAAAACGGGATTCAATACAATAAATCTTAGAGAAACAATAATAGTCTATCCTTTTAGCTGTTTGTTTTTCCAGTGCCGCAGGCACTGAGGAAAGTGTTTATTTCCTTAATATATATTTTCTTTTTTCTCTTCGTTTTTTATCTTTTTAGCGCCGCAGGCTGTCTGTACCGTAAACTACTCTGTAAAAGAGATAACCTATATATTCATGAATTATATCTTCCCAGGCAGAAAAAGCTTCTCCGCTGGGCAAAAAATCCATCCAGGAGAAAGCACTGAAGTTATAGAGAGGATCGGCGCTCACCGGGATAATATGAGCTTCAGGATAAAGATGGTGAAAAGAAAAGCAAGCTCTTTTTAAGTGGACTTCTGAAGTTACTAAATAAAAAGTTTGCCATCCTTTTTCTCGCAATATTTCTGTGGTATAGAGAGCATTTTCCCAGGTGGTGCGGGATACAGGTTCGAGATATATATCTTCTTCCTCAACTTTCCAGCTAATAAGTAGCTCTTTCATAATCTCCGCTTCGCTATTTTTGCTTCCTTCTTCGATTTTTCCTCCACTTAAGATTAAGGGGATTTTTTTATCTTCCCATAAGAGAAAAGCCTGGTAAGTGCGAAGAAAAGAAGAGACTTGCCCCCCTCCCAAGACTACTATAGCTTGAGGAGTAGCGGTTGCATCTCTGGATGGAGCTTCCCGAGGTAGGAGATAAAGCCCCCCGCCAGTAGAGAAAAAATAGGTAAATATCGCCAGGAATAAAAATGACCAGGTGATTTTTTTCCTTATTAAACTCCATAGAAATAAAACTAAAGGTATGGTGACCAATATTCCCGGTAGAGTGAGGAAAGCTCCTCCCAATTTTTGTAGAAAAAACATAGTGTTATTTTGTTTCTCCTTAATCTGTGATATATTAGCGAAAGTTTACTATATCAGGGAGGAAAAATGAAGAAGCTCATCCTATCCTTTTGGATCTTCATTCTCGTTCTTTTTATTGTATCTCCTCTTGCCCTTTCTAAATCTTATTTTCACCCCTCTATTAATCAAAGTTTTGTCTTAAAGGAAAATGGAGATGTAGAGGTGGAAGAAGAGCGCTACTTTTCTTTTTCGGGTAGTTTTTCCTGGGCTCAGCTTACCATTCTCTTGCGAGGGGTAAAAGATATCGATTTTTCAGGGGTATGGAGCATAGAAACTGGAGAGCCACTTCCTTTTCAAGTAGAAGAAGAAACACATAGTAAATCTCTTAAGTGGTTCTATCAGGCAGAAGATGAAATTAAAGGTTTTAGAATAAAATACACTTTGCGCCAGGTAGTGAAGCGCTATCGGGATGTGGCAGAATTTTACTGGAAAGTTTTAGAAGATGAACATGCGGAAGTGGAAGATTTGCGGGTTTCTTTTACCCTTCCTCAAGCGAGTCCTGAGCTTTTAAAACTTTTTGTTCATGCTGAAGTAGAGCCGGGAGAAATAGTTTTTTCTCCCGATTATAAAAGGGTTGATTTTTATCTCTCTTCCATTCCTTCTGATACTTTTGTAGAGGCTCGCTTGCTCCTTGAGCCTCAAATCTTCCCCCTTCTTTCTCCTATAGCTGATAATAGATATGAAGAAATTCTTCAAGAAGAAGAGCGGCTCATCAGCGAAGGGCCTCAGGTTTCCCGCTGGATAATCTTTCTCTTTCTCCTTTTAGTTGGGGGAGGTATTCTCTATATCATTCTTTTCTTTTATTACTATTTTCGCTATGGTAAGGAACCTAAAGTGGAATATGAGAGGGAATATGAGCAAGAACCTCCCCGAGATATTTCTCCTTCTCTTTTAGGAAGTATATTAAGTCAGCAAGGAGTTTCTACCTCGGCGATGAGTAGAGCTTTTTTGGCTACTATTTTAGATTTAGCCCGTCGGGGGTATCTGGAAGTAGAAGAAAAAGAGGAAAAGAAGTTTATAGGTAAAAAAAATTATTTGAATTTTACTTTTACCGAGAAGGAAGTACCCGAAAATAAAGATGATGCCCTTTTACCTTTAGAACAAGAAGTTTTAGACCTTCTTCATCGTATTTCTAAAGATGGGAAGAATGTTTCTACTCTGGATATTGAAGAATGGGGTAGCGAATTTAGAGGAGATAAAAGTAAGTTTTCGTCTTTTATAGAACAATGGGGAGAAAAAGCCCGGAGCTTTTGGGAGGAGCACTTCTTTCCCCTTTTAGACCCCCTTTCTGAGATTAAGAAAACTCAATTCTTTGTTTTAGGGATGATTTACATTGGAATATCCATATTTTATGTCTTTTTGGCTTTAACTTCAGAAAATAGTTTTTGGGGAGCTTTTTTGGTTATACCTTTTATCCCTTTGGTTTTGCTCTTCGCTTTTTTATCTCAAAAATCCCTCAGCCGGTGGAGCAGGGAAGGAGCACTGGAGTTCAAGCGCTGGCAGGCCTTCCGGAGGTTTATTTCTGATTTTTCTTTGATGAAGGAAGCTCCATCTCTTTTACTTCATATTTGGGACCGCTATCTCGTGTATGCCGTGGTATTGGGAGTAGCAGAAGAACTTTTGAAAAACCTAAAGCTCTATGCCCAAGAAAGAGGAGAGACTTTAGTAGTTCCTACCTGGTATCATCCGGTAGGTGGGACTTTTACTTTAGCTTCTCTCGATGGTTTGTCTCAATTAGATAATTTTTCTAACCGGATGGAAAATTTAGCTCACTTACGCCAGGCAGTTTCTACCTCTACTTCCGTGGGAGGAGGGTTTTCTCATGGTGGAGGAGGAGGCGGTGGAGGAGGAAGCTCCAGAGCAGGTTGAAAGGAGGAATATAGATGGTCTGGATAATTTTACTAATAGTAGTAGTTTTGGTAATTTATCTCATTGTTCTTTATAATCGTTTAGTGGTGTACAAAAATCGGGTGGATAACAGCTGGTCGCAGATAGAGGTGCAGCTTCGCCGGCGCTATGACCTCATCCCGAACCTGGTGGAAACGGTCAAAGGATATGCTTCTCATGAGAAGGAAGTGTTAGAAAATGTCACTCGAGCTCGGCAAATGGCTATGGGAGCTCAAACTCCGCAAGAGCGAGGAGAAGCGGAAGAAGGTATAACTCGGGCTTTGCGGCAATTATTTGCTGTGGTAGAAGCCTATCCTACTTTACAGGCCAATGAGAATTTCCAGAGTTTGCAAAAGGAACTTTCTGAAACCGAAGATAAAATTGCTTATGCTCGTCAATTTTATAATGATACAGTTTATAAATATAATACTATGATAGAAAAATTCCCTGCTAATATCTTTGCTCGAAGCTTGGGATTTTCTCGCCGAGAATACTTTGAAGCGGGAGAGGGCAGAGGTCCGGTGCAGGTTAACTTTAGGGAGGAAGAAAAATGAGTCAAGTAGTGGTACTAGCCCGTTCTTTTTCTCAAGGGTCAGATGAGCCTCGAGAGCTATTGAATAAAGCTGGCTTGGAGGTGGTGTTTAAGAAAAATACCGATCCGGAGAAAGAGGAAAAAGTAGCAGAACTTATTGGAGAAGCAGAAGCAGTGATTGTAGGAGTGGACCGGATAGGAGAGGTAGTTTTTTCTCGCTGTTCTAACCTCCGGGTGGTTTCTAAACATGGTGTGGGAGTGGATAACATCGATTTAGAAGCAGCCAAAAGACATAAAGTAGTGGTAGCCAATGCTCCTGGTACTAACTCCCAATCGGTAGCGGATATGGCTCTTCTTTTAATTCTGGCTTCGGCTCGAGGGTTGCCCACCCTTTTAGAGCAGGTAAAAAATAAAGTCTGGAGTTCTCCTTTTCTGGGGGTGGAATTAGAAGATAAAGTTTTGGGTATAGTAGGTTTGGGGCGTATCGGCAAAGAAGTAGGAAAAAGAGGCCAGGGTTTTGGAATGAAAGTGATTTATTATGACCCCTTAGTGGAAGATAAAGAATTTGTTTCCGTTTCTCTTGAAGATTTATTTAAAAGAGCAGACTTTATTAGCCTTCATGCTCCCTTAACTAAAGATACGGAAAAAATGGTGGGAGAGAAGTTGTTATCCTTGATGAAAGAAGAAGCTTTTCTCATCAATACTGCTCGAGGAGAATTGATAGATGAAGAAGCTCTTTACCGATTTTTGCAAGAGAAAAGGATTAAAGGAGCGGCTTTAGATGTTTTGAGTTTTGAGCCTCCTTTTGAGAGTCCTCTTTTATCTCTTCCCAACGTCATTGTCACTCCTCATGTTTCTGCTCATACTAAAGAAGCCAATATAAAAATGGGAAGGATTGCGGCCTTAAATGTCATCCGAGTTTTACAGGGAGAAGAGCCCCTCTATCGAGTAGTATGAGAAGAAAACAACGTAAGTTTAGCTCTTCCAAAAATAGGTGGCTATATTATTTAATAATTATCCTTTTTCTCTTTTTTTATTTCCAAAGTGAAAAAGAAGGTACTTACCTTGTAACCAGAGTTATAGATGGAGATACTATAGAGTTAGCTAACGGAGAAAAAGTACGCTATATTGGAGTAGACACTCCCGAACTTCACCATCCTCAAAAAGAGGTAGAATACTATGCTCAAGAAGCCTATGAAGCTAATCGTCGGCTGGTAGAAGGAAAAAGAGTACGGCTGGAATTGGATGTGGAAGAGCGAGACCGTTATGGGCGAATTTTAGCCTACGTTTATGTGGATGATTTAATGGTTAATGAATGGTTGGTGGCCAACGGTTATGCCCGAGTGGCCACCTTTCCTCCTAATGTAAAATATGCTGAACGCTTCTTACAACTGGAAAGAGAAGCTCGTCAAGCGAAAGTTGGTCTGTGGGCTGATTAGCCATTTTGAGCTGCTTCTTTGAATTGCTTGGCCAGTTTTTTCAGTTCTTCCCACTTTTTCTCTCGAATAAATTCATTTTTCACCAATGCTCCTCCCACCCCCACACAACTGGCTCCTGCTTTTAAGAAAGTGGAAAGATTATCCAAGTTTACTCCGCCGGTGGGGCAGAGTTTAATTTGAGGGAAAGGTCCTTTTAATTCCTTAATATAACCTGGGCCTAAACTTCCAGCTGGAAATACTTTAACCACATCGGCACCTTTTTCCCAGGCGCTAAGAATTTCAGTAGGAGTTAAAGCTCCTGGGATTATGGGTATATCGTAGCGATGGGCCATTTCCATCACGGAGAAGTTGAGAGAAGGAGTAACTAAAAATTGAGCACCACTTAAAATACACAATCTTGCCGTTTCTGGGTCCAGCACTGTTCCAGCTCCAAAGAGCACTCCTTCTACTTTGCCACTTACTTCTTCTAAGAGTTTTAGCGCTCCCGGAGTAGTCATTGTCACTTCAATGCAGTTTATTCCTCCTTCTCGGAGCGCAGTTACAGCTTCGGTAAGGGACTGCGCTTCTTGAGCTCTGATGATAGCAATGATTTTACTATCTTCTAAAAACTGAGTGACTTCCTGGCGACTTTTAAGTTGCATTTTATCTACCTCCTGAATTGACTTTCAATAATATTTTACCAGTTAAATCCAAACCATAGTACCAACCGTGATTTTTTAAAAGTTAAAAGATACTACAACTTTTGAGTAAAAAGTTATTATATTTGGGTAAAAATCGACTATATTAATAAAATTAATATTCGCTTAGTGTTAATTTTATACGAATTTGAACCATTTGTCTATTGACAAAATAAGTAATTACTTTTAAACTAAAAAGTAGTGATGAATAAAGAGGATACTGAAAATATGAATAAACAAATTGATAAAGAAGAAATACCGTTTTATTTTAAAATTTATAAATCCTTAAGGGAAGAAATAGAAGAGGGAATTTATAAAGTTGGCGACTTACTTCCTTCTGAAGTAGAATTGGGAGAACGATTTGGAGCTAGCCGTACCACTGTTAGAAACGCACTAGGGGAATTGGAAAAGGAAGGACTTGTTTCCCGAAAAAGAGGGAAGGGAACTATAGTTCGAGAGCCGAAAACCACCCAAAATTTGAATTATATTAGTTCCTTTACTGAAACTCTTAAAGAGAAAGGTATTGAGGTTACGACCGGTAGCTTAATCGTAGAGTTAATCACTGCTCCTTCTAAAATTGCCTCTCTTCTCAACCTGGAAAATGATGAAAAAGTATATCTGGTACAACGAACCAGGATAGCTAATGACATACCCATAGCTTTTGTGAGTAATTATCTTTTGGCTCGGGTAATTCCGGGTTTGGAATCTAAAAAGGAAATTTTGCGTCGGGAGGGTCTTTATCAGTTATTAGAAAGAGAGTATGGATTACAATTACACCGGGCGGTGGAAACCATAGAGGCTTATTCAAGCGGTCCTTTAGAATCTGACCTTTTACAGATACCACAAAGAATCCCCCTTTTTCACACGGTAAGGGTTACTTATTTGGAAGATGAAACTCCTTTTGAAGTAGTAATTTCAGTGATAAGAGCAGATAAATACGAATATAAGGTTTATTTGGAAGGTCGTCCCCATCGGGGGAAGGAGGTTTTTTAATTGAAATCTTATAAGAAAAATTTGCTGGATGCTGTCCCCGAAGAAGGTCCAGGTGCGTTTGCTGAATTAATCAAAGACTCGGATAACAAGGTATTAAGAGATACTCTTATGCTCCTCACTAAGGATAACACCGAATCGAGAAGGATTGATGTAGGTTTTACAGTCATTTACCCAGGCTGTAACACCAAAGGTCATAGTCATCCTCCCAAGGAAGAAGTTTATTTTGTAACTGAGGGCAAGGGTATTATGGTTATCGATGAAGAAGAATTTGAAATACAAAAGGGCGATGTCGTATATGTTCCGTTTGGTAAATTTCATAGAACTATAAATACTTCTTCCCTTCCTCTTTCCTATTTTTGGATAACTGTAGAAAAAGAAGGATAGTCTATGGCAGACAAAGGTAGGGGAGTTTTAGTAATAGACATCGGAACAGAGAGTGTCCGGGCTGCTTTAGTGGATGAAGAGGGAAAAGTGAGGCAA
>Ga0134099_1001092_pt1 | contig 27251 bp, 29 predicted proteins | sample 10_taG_2_FD_105482 | JGI IMG/M metagenome (GOLD analysis project Ga0134099, IMG submission 105482) | Switchgrass degrading microbial communities from high solid loading bioreactors in New Hampshire, USA - 10_41_5_180_A2 metaG | ecosystem: Engineered > Bioreactor > Semi-continuous > Anaerobic >...
CAGCTCTGCAAAGTGGCCCAGAATACAACCGTCCTCTGGCGTTGTTAGCTGGGCAAACTCCTCATCCAACATGGGAACCATGCCGAATTCCCTGATTTTCTTGATGGTTTGCCGGGTGCATTCGGCACTGCCCGGCTTGTCCAGATTGGGACGCAATAGAATTTTCATGGGTACCCCCAAACAAGTAATAACCGCATTTCAGAAACGTTGCGGTGTCAGCTCATCCCTGAGCCAAAGTAAGATGGGCTTTCTCTACCATTTCCCGTATCAGCTGGTCGGAAAGCCGCTCTCCCCCTGGCGCATAAACCAGGTGCAACAGGTATTCGATGTTTCCCTTCGGTCCGGTGATGGGAGAAAAGTCCAGCCCTTGAGGGGAAAGCCCCAGCTCCAACCCAAAGTCCGCAACCTTTCGAATCACCTCCCGATGCACCGACTGGTCCCGAACCACACCGTTTTTCCCTACCTTATCCCGCCCCGCTTCAAACTGGGGTTTGATGAGGCAGACAAGGTCCGCCTGCTCCTTCATCAGCGCCGGAAGGACAGGGAGCAGCAACGTAAGGGAAATGAAACTGGCATCGATGGTCACCAGCCCCAACGGCTCCGGAATTTGCTCCCGGGTCAGATATCGGGCGTTGGTGCGCTCCAGCACCACTACCCTTGGGTCGCTGCGCAGCCGCCAGTCCAGCTGGCCATAGCCCACATCCACCGCGTAGACCCGGGCAGCCCCGTTTTGCAGCATGCAGTCGGTAAAGCCTCCCGTGGACGCGCCGATATCCGCGCAGATTTTGTTTGCAATGGAAAAGGAAAAGCTTTTGACCGCCTTTTCCAGCTTAAGGCCTCCTCTGCTGACATAGGGCAAGGGTTCTCCCCTCACCTCAAGCACAGCATCGGCGGGTATTTCTTCCCCCGCTTTGGTTACTTTTTCCCCGTTAACATACACCTGGCCGGCCATAATCAGCGCCTTGGCTTTGTCCCGCCCCGAAACGTGGCCCTGCTCCACCAAGGCGACGTCCAGCCTTATTTTACCCTTCACAGGATTCACCTTTTTTACCAGAATCAATAACCATTTTCACAATGGCGGTGGCATTTAGGCCCACCATTTCCAACTGCTCCTCCACCGTCCCCTGGGGGACAAACCGGTTGTCGATGGCCCGAATGAACACTCTGCCCCGATAGCCTCGCTCCATCAGCGCCAAAGCAAAGTGCTCCCCAATGCCTCCCCAGCGGATTCCCTCCTCCAGGAAGAACACCCGGTCAAAGCCCCCGGCAATTTCCACCGCCTCTGCTTCCAACGGCCAGATCCGGGTCAGTTTCAGCAGGGAGATTTCCTCCCCCTGCTGCGTCAAAGCCTTGTGGGCCTGGGATACTTCCCGGTACAGGCGGCCGTAGGTCACCAAGAGGGTTTTGCCCTGCCGAGGCCCCAAAAGATGCAAATCGATACCGTCGGCTTGATAGGCCGGCTCCAACGCGGGCTGCGCTCCTCTGGGATAGCGAACCGCGCAAAGTCCCTTCCGGCGGTAGAGAGCCTCCTCCAGGCAAAGCTGCAGCTCCCCGTAGGTGGCGGGAGCATAGATGCTGGTGCCGGGAATGGAGGACAAATAAGCGCAGTCGAAGATGCCCTGGTGGGTTTCCCCGTCCTCCCCCACCAGGCCGGCCCGGTCGATGGCCAGCACCACATGCTGGGGATAAATGGAACAGTCATGGATGAGCTGGTCATATCCCCGCTGCAAAAAGGAGGAGTAGACGGCGAAGACCGGCAAAAGCCCTTTGGAGGCAAGGCCGGCGCAGAAGGTGACGCCGTGAGCTTCCGCGATGCCCACATCGAAGAAGCGGCCCTGACCCTGAAAGCGCCGGGAAAAATGATAGAGGCCGGTGGCGTACTTCATGGCGGCTGTAACGGCGCAAATCCGGTTGTCCTGTGCCGCCAGACGGGTGAGATGGCGGCCGAACACATCGGAAAAGCTGTCGGCGCTGGGCAGGGGCGAAGTGGGGTCTTTGGGGTCGAACTTGGAAACGCCGTGGTAGGCGCCGGGATTGCTTTCCGCCTGAGGAAAGCCTTTCCCCTTGACGGTCTCCACATGGAGGAGCACCGGGCGCTGCAGCGTTTTCGCCTGCTCCAGAGCATCCCGCAGGGCATTCAAATCGTGGCCGTCCACCGGGCCCATGTAGGTGTAGCCCATATCCTCAAAAAACCCGCTTCGGTAGAACACGTCCTTCATTTGGGAGAGGACGCCGCCCGCCATCTCCACCATACCTTCCCCCATATAGGGAACCGATTTTAAAGCGGATTTGGTAATGTTTTTCAACTTATAATAAGAGCCCGTTGTCCGCAGGCGGGAAAGGTACTTGGTCAGTCCCCCTACGTTTTTGGAGATGCTCATCTTGTTGTCGTTGAGCACCACAATCACTTTGCCGTCTTTTTTGCGGGCCAGGTTGTTGAGCCCTTCGTAGGCAAGACCGCCGGTGAGAGCACCGTCCCCGATGACGGCAATGACATAGCCTTCCTCCCCCAACAGCTCCTTGCCCCTGGCAAGGCCGTCCGCCACCGAAAGGGAGGTGGAGGCGTGCCCCGCGACAAAGGCATCGTGGATGCTCTCGTCGGGCTTGGGGAATCCCGCCATGCCGCCTTTTTGGCGCAGGTGCTCCAGACCGTGCCTGCGGCCGGTGAGCAGCTTATGGGTATAGCACTGGTGCCCCACATCCCACACAATTTGGTCGGTGGGGGACTGAAACACCAAATGAAGGGCCACCGTCAGCTCCACCACCCCTAAATTGGAGGCCAGATGTCCTCCGGTGGCGGAGACGCCCTCGATCAGTTCCTCCCGCAATTCGGCGCAAAGCTGGTTTAACTGCGCATCACTCAGATAGCGCAGGCTGCGGGGGGAGTTTATTTTATCCAGAACGGCTCGCTTGCCCAACTGCATATCCCCAATCTGTATGATTGCACGGAATTGTACGGATCAGACCGGCATCAGCATGGCCACCAGAATTCCCAGCAGGCAACCGCCCAGCACCTCCATTGGAGTGTGCCCTAAAAATTCCTTGAGCTCTTTGGCAATCAGGGGCAGGCTGTTGTCATCATCCGCCGGGGCATCATTGTTTTTCGCCTCCTGGGTGGTGGAATCATTTCCTGCCTGCGGCTTTAGGTGAAAGAAGGGGAATTCAAAAATCATCTTGTTGAGCACCTTTGCCTGCTCGCCCGCCGCCCGGCGCACCCCCATGGCGTCGTACATCACGATGGCAGCAAAACAAACGGCCAGGGCAAACTCCGGCGCCGCATACCCCAATTTGCGGGCAATGGCAATGGCCAGAGAACAGGTCATGGCCGAGTGGGAACTGGGCATTCCTCCCGCTCCCACCAAACGCTCCAAATTGAGCTTCCCGGTCACAATCAGGGTAAAGATGGTTTTGAGAACCTGAGCGGAACCCCATGCCACTACGGCGATATTCAATATGGAATTGCTGGTCAGTGTGCGAATTACGTTCATGCTTCACCAATCCAATACGACGGGGCCTTTGAGCCCGCCGCACATCATTTCACTTCACTCGTCCAGAGCGGAATTTATACGGGCTGTGTCGGGAAACAGCTCATCCAACTTCAGTTTTGCCTTTTCCAGCGACTGATTGCAGAAGCGAACCAGCTCCGCCCCTTCGGAAAACAGGGCAAGGGACTCATCCAGGGGCAGGCTGCCCCCGTCCAGCTCCGCCACAATGGCTTCCAGCCGGCACATAGCCTGCTCAAAGGTCAAATTGTTTTTGGCTTGTTTGCTCATCCGCTTACCTCCCCGGCCGCCTGAGTCACCGCGGCCTTTGCGCTTCCGTCCGAAAAACGCAGCTCCACTTCATCCCCAACCTGCAGGGATTTCGCGCGGGTAACAGGAGCATCTTTTTGCAGGACCATGCAGTAGCCACGATCCAGCACCCGCAGGGGACTGAGAGAATCCAGCAGCCCCGCCTCTTTCGCCAGCTGGTGTTCCAGCCTCTGGATTAAGATTCGTTTACTATTATATAATGCTTTGTAGCAAATATCTACCTTTTCTTTGTATCGCTCCACCACCCCCCGGGGAGAGCGGAGAGCCGGGTGCGAGGCCAAGCGGGCCACCATCTGTCGGCGGAGGGCAATCTGGCTTTCCGCCGACTTTTGCAGCTTACCTTCCAGTTCCCGGACGCGGCGAAACATCTCCTGCCGGTCCGGCACCGCCATCTCGGCGGCGGCGGAAGGAGTGGGGGCTCTTGCGTCGGCGGCATAGTCGCAAAGGGTATAATCGATTTCGTGGCCCACCGCCGAAATCACCGGGGTGCGGCAGCGGTGAACCGCCAGCACCAGCTCCTCGTCGTTGAAGCACCACAGCTCTTCGGCGGAGCCCCCTCCGCGAGCCAGCAACAGGACGTCGCACCCCGCTTTGTCCAGCGTTTCCAACGCTTTTTTGAGAGAAGCCGGCGCATCCTTGCCCTGCACCTGAGCCGAGCAGAGCACCAAGGTACACAGTGGCCAACGCCGCTCGATGACGGTGCGAATATCGTGCAAAGCCGCCCCCGATTTGGAGGTAACCACCCCAATTTTCCGGGGAAATGGGGGCAGAGGCTTTTTGTTTGCCGGGTCGAAGACCCCTAAAGCCGCCAGGCGCTCTTTGCGCTGGGCCAGGGCCACCGCCAAAGCGCCCGCTCCGTCGGGCATCATCTCGGTGACGTAGAGCTGATAGGCTCCGTCCCGCTCGTAGACTCCCACCGAAGCCCGGGCCAGCACCGCCATGCCGTCGGCGGGCTCAAATTCCAAGGCCTGGACGTAACGGCTAAACATCACCGCCTTGACGCTGCCCCCCTCGTCGGACAGCTTAAAGTAGTAATGGCCGGAGGTTCGGTGGCGGACCAACCCCGCGATTTCTCCCTTTACATAGACTTCCCGCAGGCGGGGGTCCTCCTCCAGCACCGCTTTGACGTAGCGGTTGAGCTGGCTGACGGTAATAGTCAACACGGCGCCGCCTCCCTCCGATGGGCAAGCAGAGTCAGCACCGCCGTTCCGGCGGCGTTGTCGGCGCTAAGGGCAGGGGGCGCGAAGCGGACATCGGGCAGATGGTTCTGCAGGAGTTTGCGAATGGCGCCATTGGACATCACCCCGCCGCCAAACACAAAGGGGAGACCGGGGTAAAGTTCCTGCACTTTTTGCGCCATCCGAAGCACCGTATTTCCCACGCTGTCCTGACAGAAGCGGGCTATGCGGGCAGGCGTTTCGCCTTGTTCCAGCAGGGTGCGGCACTGGTTTTCCAGTCCCGAAAAGCAGCAGTTTGCCTCTTTTAACACCGTCTTGGGACGAACACTTCCCTCCGCCTGGGCAGCCAACTGCTCCAAAGCAGGCCCCGCGGGGAAGGCAAGCCCCAGCATTTTGCCCACCCGGTCAATGACTTGCCCGGCGGAAATATCCAAAGTGCGGGCCAGCAGCGAAACGTCAAAAGGCCCCTCGGCGCCGGGGCGCACCAGGAGGCACTCGGTGGTTCCCCCCGAAAGGTGAAAGGCCAGAAAGGGCCGCTCCATCAGCTCCAAGCTGTTGGAACCCAGCAAAACGGCGGCAATATGCCCCGCCTGATGGGAAAAGAATCGGCAGGGGATTCCCAACGCGGCCGCGACGGAACGGGCCGCCATTTCCCCAGACAAAAAGCAGGGCATGTAGGAACCCTCCACATCCCGGGGGCGGATGGACACCCCGACCCCCGCAATCTGTCCAGCGGCTTTGGGCAGCAGGGATTCCAGCACCATGGGAAGTTGCTTGACATGCAAAAATACGGCGTCACTCTGGCGCAGGCCCAGTTCCCCTTCCTTCACCGGAAGGGGCAGCTTTTCCTGCATTAGGGTTTCGCCGTCGTACAAAGCGGCAGAGGTGGTGTAGTTGCTGGTGTCAATTCCAAGAAACCACATCATTCTTGCTCCAAAGAAGTCATCGGCTGGGAAGCGGCATCCTGCTTTCTCTCATCAGCTCCCAAATCCCTGCCGTACCGGCCCAAAATGCCGTTGACGTAGGCCGCTTCCTCCTCGGTGGCAAATTTTTTGCACAGCTCCACCGCCTCGTTGATGGTGGCTCCCAGGGGGATATCCTCCATCCGGGTGATTTCGCAAAGCCCCAAGCGAAGCACCGCCAACGTCACCTTGGACAGGCGGGAAACCCTCCAGGTTTCCGAGTACTGCTCGATGAGCGCATCCCACTTATCGACTTCGTTAATTGTCTTTTCCACCAGTTCCCGGGCAAAGGGGTCAGGTTCCAATCCCCGGCCGTCCATGGCGTTTTTGAGCATGGAATCCAAATCCTGTTTGTGAAAAGACCATTCAAAAATCAGACAGAACGCCGTTTCCCGCGCTTGCCTGCGACTGCTTTGTTTCATCTTTATGCCCTCTGAATTTAGAATTCTACCAACAAGAAGAAGCCTCCAAAAGCTGGGCCATGGAGGCTTCTTTTGGATTGCGTTCAATTTTCAAGGTTCTAATTTTCCTGGTTTGCTTCCTCGTCCTGTGGAAAGACGATTTTGGCCACATAGACGTTGACCTTGGATACCGCCATTCCCGTCATGGTCTGAACATTATCCTTGACCGCAGTCTGCACGGCGGTGCAAACATCGTTGATTTTTGCGCCGAATTTCAATGCCAAGCCAATGTTGATCTCGGCGAAATCGTCGGCCAACACCACATCCACCGTCTTGGGACGCCCCTTCAGAAAGGGGTTGTGGCGAAATCCCGGGGAATGCTGAGCCAGAGCCGCCACTCCCTCGACTTCCAAGGCTGCCACGCTGGCAATGGTGGCAATGACATCCTGTGAAATTTGAAGACTGCCGGTAGGCTGCTTTTCCTTGAAACGCTCCATCGAAAACCTCCTAGGCCAACCGGCCGCAGCCGGGATGATATGGTGATAAAGTTCACCGAAAACCGGTGAACGATGCTCCTGCATATTTTCCACTGTTGGCGGAACAAAATGCAAAAATATATACAGCGCCTAGGGACGCTGTATATATTATACCACAATTTTAAAGACAAACAACTGGCAGATATGAAAATAATGGCTGTCCTTCGCCAAAATCAATTAATTTCCACAATGGAGATGTTCTCCGGGGCGATTTGGGTTTCCTTGAGAATAATGTCTTTGATTTGAGCCACTTCATTGGCCAACAGTCCGCTGGTCTTGATAATCACGTCGGCCCGCTGGGTGTCGTAGTAGACCATTACATCTGTAAAGCCTTTCGCCTTGATGAGGTTTTCGATTTTGCCTTCCTTTTCAATAGATTCGGCCAAATCGGCGGCCCGCATGGCCAGTTCCGCCTTCTGCTCGCTGTCCAAATTGGCGTCGGCCAGCATGGCGGCCAGAGTTTCCGCGGCCTCATCCCGCGCTTTTTGACGGCTCAGCTTGGCTTCCACAAAAAAGGTCTCGCCGTTGGTATCCTCCACATCTCCCTGAGGGGAATCCACATACTGGGCTTCGCCGTAATTGGTGGTGCCCTGTTCGATGGCGTCGGTGATGGGAAGTTCCACCGCCACCTGAGAATACTGCCAGTTAAGATAGACTGCAATACCCAGCCCCAACACCAGGGCCGCCAGAATAATTTGCCGCTTGCCAATGATCATGTTCATTGCGCTTCCTCCCGCTCGCTATGTAATATGCAGTTATTGTTGACTTATCTTTACAACGCAAACCCTGTTGGATGGAATGCCCAGGGCGGTTGTTACAACAGAAGTAACCTTTTCCTGCACCCGAATGTCGTCGGCGCCCTCGCAGACCACCACAACCCCTTGAATCTTTGGCTGTTTCTGGGTGAGAACCAGAGCCTCGCGCTTGCCGTACTCCGTTTCCACCAGGATGTAGGTTTGCTCCACGTTCTCCTTTTGATTGACCAGAATGGCGTCGTCTTCGCCCGGCTCTCTGGTGGTGTCTGTGTTGCGCTTCTGTTCTTGGGCATAGACGTATTCCACACCGCTTTCCAGAGTAATCATCACTTCCGCCCGGCCCACCCCGTCAATGCCGGACACCAGCTTCTGGAGCTTACTCTCCAGAGACGCGATATATTCCTCCGACGTAAAAGAGGCCGTCGCCTCGTTGGGAGGTTTTTGAGGTGCCGCCGCACCCCGGCTGAGAAATTGGGAAATCAAAATCATCAGCATGCCGATAAGGCCCAGCAGCACAATAATTTTCAGTCGAATATCCTTGGAAAAGAAATCCTTCCATGCCTGAACCCATTTTGACCTATCCATGCGGCTTCTCCTTCCCTGCATTTACTGGTAGCGGATGATGACTTCCGCTCCCAGTTCCCTGCCCAGCTCCGAAGCCAGGCCGTCGTGCCCCTGCTGCTCGGCAGCGTCCAGCACCAGTTCCACCGACTCCAGCGTCATGTCATTTTGTCCTTGTGTTACCATGTTTATGGTAACAGCATGGACGATTATTCCCCTTTGCGCTAATTTCTCTTCCACCAGCTTTTTCAGACTTTCCCTCGCCAGTTCCAAGCTCTGGCGCCGGGTAAGCTCCATGACTTTTTCGCTGCGGGCCGCCAGCTCCTCCCGGCTTTCCAGTTCAATTTCCACCAGCAGGGATGGAAATTTCAGCACGGCGGGAGACAGCAGGCAGCAGAGAAAAAAGACGCTTAGCACCATCCGCAGAATCTTTTCCAGGTTGCTTTTGGGCAGCAGCATCCGCAAAAGCCCCGCCGCCACCATGGCGGCGCAGAGGGAAAAGGCCCATTCCTTAACCGCAGACATATTCTTTTCCCCTCCTGTACGATGATTACCCTGCCCCCAGCCCGGCAATCATCACCACGCTGGTGGAGATAATGATGAGCAGCGCAAAGCAAAAGATGGCGGCAATCAGCAGCCCCAACACGTTGGAGCAAGCTTTGAGGATACCGGACACCCGCTCGGCTCCCACAACATCCCCCGCCAGGGCGACCACCCGGGTGATGAGGTACCACACCGCCACATACAAAAAGGTGGGCAAAAAAGTGAACAAGGCCACCACAATGCCGTAGGCTCCCACCGTGGTTTTTACCAGGCGCAAGGCCCCCTGGGCGGCCATATAGGCGTCGGAAAGGATGCTGCCCACCGCCGGCACCAAACTGTTGATGAGGAATTTGGCGGCTTTGACCCCCACGCCGTCCGCTCCGTGAGAGAGCATGCTCTGAATGGAGAGGAGGGCGACAAATATGGTCAGCAGCAGCCCCATCGCCCAGCTGACCATGCTCCGAATGCCGGAGGCGACGGAAGCCACATTCAATTCGGGCACAAAGGACCCGCAGATGCAAAAGGCCAGGTAGACGGCCATCATGGGAATAAAGGTTTGAGCCACCACCTGGGACACCACCTGACAGGCCGTGAGCAAAAACAGGTTGTAGGCGGCTCCCGTGGCCGGCTGGCCGGCGCTTATCATGGCAGCCGAAAACATGGGAATAAAGCTGAGCATAAAAAAGGCCGCCTGTTGGATGGTGTTGGTGGTGCGGACAATGCAGTCCAGAATGGGGGTGGCCACCGCCGTCAGAATACACAGGACGCTCACCGTCTGAAAGGCGCCCGAAAGAGCCGGCTCGCTCACCGTATCCCGCAAGGATTCCAGCAGGGCGCAGAGAAGAATGACCGCCAGCATGGCGGCCAGCGTCCTAGACGGCCTTTTTACCGTGTTCCAGAACATCCGCCCCAACGCCGGAAAGAACTTGCCCGGGGTCAGCTCCATTAATTTTTTCAGGTCAATGTCGAACAAATCCGCTTCCTGCAGGTATTCCCGGGCTTCCTCCGGCACATGGCGAAGGAGCTCGTCTGCCCCCAACGCGTCCAGCTGCTCCTCCATCTGCTCTTCCAGGTTCAGCTCCGAATCTTCCGCCCGAACCGGCATGGGAAACAGGAGCAGAAGGAGCATCAGCGCTACCATCAGCCTTCTCATACCAGCAGCCCTCGCACAATGGTCAGCACCTGCACAAATAGGGGCAGGCTGATCACCAACACCGCCACCTTGCCCGCCAGCTCCACTTTGGCGCCGATGGCGCCTTCCCCCGCATCCCGGCAGGCGTCGCAGGCAATTTGGGTGAGAAAGCAGATGCCCAGGGCCTTAAACAGCACCTGCAGATAGGCTGCGGGCATCTGGGTGGACTGAAAGATGGTTTGCACCTGTTCCACCACCGGCAGAATCCCCCGTACCACTCCAATCAAAATGACAACGCCGGCGACCAGGGAAACCAGCAGGGCAAATTCCGGCCGGTACTGGCGCAAAGTCACCGCCATAATCATTGCCACAAGGCCCACACCAACCAGGGTAAATAATTGAGATACTTCCATCGGCTTCACGTCCTAAGGAGAAATTGAGGACCACAGTCGCAATCAGCCCGCTAATACAGTCCAAATACGCTTTTGACCGTTTCAAACAGGTGGTTGATTTCGGCTATCATCATCAGCAGCACCGCGATGACCCCCGCCAGGGTGGTCATGGTGGCAATTTCCGGGCGGTCTGCCCGTCGGAGCACCTGGTCCAGCACCGCTACAATAATTCCAATGGCCGCAATACGAAAGATTAAATCGATTTCCATCTGCCCATCCCCTTTAATACCTTGATTTCACTTCCAAGCCGCGCTTTAAATCAACAGGATAACGAGAGCCGCTCCGCAAAGCACTCCCATGGTTCGGTAAAGGCCGCTTTTTTTCTCCGCCTGCTCCCGCAGGCCGGCGCACCGGTCCGCCAACAAATTCCGCACGCCCGCCAGGGCATCCAACTGGCTTTCCAAGTCGGTACGGCCCAAGACATCGGCCAGCCCCGCCAGCAGCTCGCATTCTTCCCGGCCTAAAATGTTTTCTTCCTTTAAGGCTGTTCGCCAAGCCTGTTCCACGCTGTCGCCTTCCAGAACCAGAGCTCTGCAGCGGTGCAGAAAGGTCAGTTGGCCGAACCGCTCCTGCCCGCAGAGAGAGCCAATCAAAGCTCCCGTGGTGGGGGTGAGATACCGCATCCGGTGAATCATCTCCCCCAACAAAGCGTCGCATTCCTCAAGTCTGCGAATCCGGTCCCACAACTTCGAAGCCATGTAGATTCCCGTCATGGAACAGGATAGGGCGATGAGCAACAAACCGGCCATTTTCATAGCGCAAATCCTCCACGCGAACCATTTCCTCCACCCGGCCGGGTTGGTCGGTTCCTCCCAACATCACAATCCGGGAAAAGGCTCCTTCCAGCAGCAGGCGGGTAATCTGTCGTTTGCCCAGCAGCTCATCCAGGCTTCCCGCATGGGCCGAAACCACCATCCGCACGCCGCAGCGCAGACCGTCCAGCATGGAGTTTACCTCCTCGCTGCTGCCGATTTCGTCGCAGATGATGACCTGCGGGGATAGGGTGCGCACCGCCATCAGAATCCCCTCACCCTTAGGGTAGCCGCTTAAAATATCGCAGCAGGGCCCCAAATCGTTTTGGGGAATACCTTCAAACACTGCTCCCAGCTCGCCCCGCTCGTCGATGACCGCCACCCGAAGGTACCGCCCCGTCTTGCCGTTGGAAAGCTGCCGGGCCAAATCCCGCAGAATGGTGGTCTTTCCGCTGGCGGGCGGCCCTGCAATCAGCACGCCGTTCCAGGGATTTTGAAAGGCGCGGTTGAGCACCTCGTCGGCGGCTCCGGGGATATCCCTCGCAATGCGAAGGTTGATGCTGGTAATATCCCGCAGGGCGGTGAGTTTGCCGTCGTTGATTACCGCAGTGCCGCAGATGCCGGCGCGGTGTCCGCCCTTGAGGGAGATAAAACCGTTTTTCATTTCATTTTCATGGCTATGTACCGAGTAGGCGCACATGGCAACCACCGCATCGGCAATATCCTGCGGGGTGACGCACAGACAGCCTCTCGGTATATTGCTCAACCGGGAGGAGGCGTCCACAAACCAGTTCTGCCCCGGGCAGGTGATCGTCAACGGCTGGTCCACCCGCAGCCGCACCTCGCTGGCGTTGTTCTTGACCGAATCGGGCAGCGCCCGCAGCACATCGCGAATTCGTTGGGGAAAGCTGGAGATTGCCTGTTCAAACCGAAACACACCGCTTTGGACATCCATGCCGTTCACCTCATTCGTTATTTGTATCAGGATATGACCCTTTGTCCAACTTTAGACCGATTTTTTTCGGACAAGACCCCTCAATTTTTATTTTCAACCTACCGGAGCAGTTTGGGGTTGTTCTCCAGAACCTGCACCAGTTTTTCCAGCCGCTCCACGGTGGCGGGGGTCAGGCAGTGCTCCACCAGCTCCGTTTCCTGCAGGGTATCTCCATTGGGATGCAGCAGTTGGAAAAAACGCCGCACCACCTCGTGGCGGCGAATGAGATAGGCGCCCGCTTCCCGGCCCGCTGCGGTCAAACGGATCACCCCGTAGCGCTCGTATTGCACAAAGCCCAGCGCGCCCAGCTTCTGCACCATTTTGCTGGCGGAGGAAGCCCCCACCCCCAACCGCTGGGCAACCTCCCCCAGCCGGGCAAAGCCCACTCCCCGCTCCAGGCGGTACACCATCTCCAGGTAATCCTCCAAAGACTGGGTTAAGCGGTTGGTGCTTTTCATCTGATATCCCTTGACGGTGCGCATGGTATCGTCTTTCATTCATTCCACCCCCATTTCTACATCTTTATTCGGAACCCGCCCAAGATATCCTGCATAAGTTGGGATATGGAAACTCTCTTTCCCAATCCCAACAAGAAAGGACCAGGAAACATGAATCGCACGCTCACTCTCAATCAACTTCCCATCGGTTCTCAGGCTCGCGTCAGCGGGCTGTTATCGCAAGGCAGAATGCGCCGGCGGCTATTGGATTTGGGCCTTGTGGACGGGACTTTGGTCAAAAGCATCTACGCAAGCCCTTCCGGCGACCCGGTAGCCTACGAAATTCGCGGCGCCTTAATTGCTTTGCGGGACGAGGATTCCGCCCAAATTCTGGTCGAGGCATAGGAGGTTCGCAGCATGGGTATGACAACCGCCTCCATTCGGGCAAGCGCCAGGCCGGATGTGGCCGTCATTGAAAAGGCCCATCCCCGGGAAAAGCTCATTGCTTTGGCCGGAAACCCCAACGTGGGGAAAAGTACGGTGTTCAACGCGTTGACCGGATTGCGCCAGCATACCGGCAACTGGCCGGGCAAAACGGTGACCAACGCCCAAGGAGTTTACCGCAAGGGCAATACCGACTACCGCATTGTGGACCTGCCCGGCACCTACTCCCTCCTTTCCAACTCCATTGAGGAGGAAATTGCCCGGGATTTTCTCTGCTTTGGAGGAGCGGACGCCACCGTGGTGGTGGCCGACGCCACCTGCCTGGAGCGAAATCTCAATCTGGTGTTGCAGACATTGGAAATCACCCCCAAAGTGGTGCTCTGCGTCAACTTAATGGACGAAGCCAAACGGGTGGGCATTTCCGTTGACTTGAAAAAACTGTCCCAAAAGCTGGGAATTCCGGTGGTGGGAACCAGCGCCCGAAAAGGCCACGGCCTTGAGGAACTGATGACGGCGGTGGAATCCCTCACCGAGGAGCAGGCGGAATATCATCCGGTTTCGGTGCGGTACACCCGGGTAATCGAACAGGCCATTCAATCGCTCCAACCGCTGCTGGAACGGTACTTGGAGGGGAAATTGCCCTCCCGCTGGGCCGCCCTACGCCTCATCGAAGGGGAGGAAACTCTGGCCCGCCGCATTTTAGCGGTTGCCGATTTAAATGAGGAAGAAACGGCTGCTTTGCTTGAGCAGGTGGCCGCCGCTCGCCGGACCATTTTGGACAGCGGCGTGGAGGAGTCAAAACTGGGGGATGTAATGGTGCGGTGCATTGTTCTGATGGCGGAAACCATTGCCGCGGAAGTGTGCACCATCCCCTGTCGCTGCCGGGAGCGGGACCGCAAGCTGGACCGGCTGCTGACCGGGCGGCTGTTGGGCGTTCCTCTGATGATTCTGCTGCTGTTTGGCGCGCTGTGGATCAGCATTGCCGGAGCCAACATTCCCTCTCAGGGCCTTGCATTCCTCTTTAACCAATTGGAAGAAGCCCTAACACGCCTGTTTACATATCTCCATGCGCCACGCTGGCTTCACGGCCTGCTGGTGGAAGGAATGGTTCGCTCTCTGGGATGGGTGGTCAGCGTCATGTTGCCTCCCATGGCCATCTTTTTCCCGCTGTTCACTCTGCTGGAGGATGTGGGCTATCTGCCTCGCATAGCCTTTAATCTGGACCACAGCTTTAAAAAGGCGGGGGCCTGCGGCAAACAGGCGCTGACCCTTTGCATGGGCTTTGGCTGCAACGCCGCCGGAGTGACCGGATGCCGCATCATCGATTCCCCTCGGGAGCGGCTGATTGCCATCCTCACCAACTCACTGGTTCCCTGTAACGGCCGCTTTCCTATGCTGATTACCCTCATCGGCATCATGGTGGCCGGCTATGTGTCCCAGGGCGCAGGTTCCGTGTTATCCGCCCTTCTGCTGGCAGGGTTTCTGGTGCTGGGAGTGGTCGCCACCTTGCTTGTCTCCCGCTTTCTTTCCAAAACGCTGCTGCGGGGCGTCCCCTCCTCCTTTACCTTGGAAATGCCTCCCTACCGCAAGCCCCAGGTGGGCCAAATTATTGTCCGCTCCCTGCTGGACCGCACCCTTTTTGTGCTGGGGCGGGCGGTGGCGGTGGCTGCTCCGGCGGGGATGTTCCTTTGGGTGATGGCAAACGTGACGGTAGGAGACCGCAGCCTGCTGGCCATTTCGGCCGGTTTCCTGGACCCCTTTGGAAGATTTCTGGGGATGGACGGCATCATCCTCATGGCTTTCATTCTGGGGATTCCCGCCAACGAAATTGTGTTGCCCATCATCGTCATGGGGTATGTTTCGGGCGGGGCCCTGGTGGAGGTGGGGGGAATTGCCCAGCTTCACGCCCTCTTTGCCGCCAACGGCTGGACCTGGGTGACGGCGCTGTGTACCGCCATTTTCTGCCTTTTCCACTTTCCCTGCTCCACCACCCTGCTCACCATCAAAAAGGAAACCGGCAGCATGAAATGGACTTTGGCGGCGTTTGGCATTCCGGTGTTGATTGGCATGGCTCTCTGCGCCTTTGTCGCCACTGTAGGCAAGCTCATTTAGTCGGCTTATTTTCATAAGATGAAAGAATCCCCCAAGGCACCATGACGGTACCTTGGGGGATTCTCTTTGTCCCGGATTCTTTTCTTTCTGCTAGTTTTGCCACCAGCCATCAATGAGGAACAGCAGGTCACATGATAAGTTATTTAATACATGCGCCATCATTTTGTAATCGGAGTTGTACAGACGGTCGGTTGCAAGGAGCAGGCGGAACGCATCCCATTTTAGTTGCACTTCACCGAACGAAAAACACACCCCAAAAGGGAGGAAAAGGACACTGAACAAGCTGATTCAAATGCATTATTGCAGACAATTATGTAAAATCCTAGGATAGTGCCCCTAAAAAGCCCGTGCTATAATCATGCCATAAGATGGCAGAAGAATACCTTAGGGAGGAAAAGCCCTATGAAAAGCAGGCAATATCTCATTGACCACCCGGCCTATGCTCTGGATAAAGCCAAAGGGGCGTTGTGTGGATTGGCCATTGGCGATTCCTTAGGCGATGCCGGCCGACAGGCAGATGTACAAAACAACTACGGCATATCCCTGGATTTTTCCAGCCAAGACGCTTGGAGCACCGATGACACGGAATTCGCTCTGCTCACCGCCCAAGCCCTCATTCAAAGTCAGGGCAAGTTAGACAGTAATAGAATTGCCAATCTATGGATGGAACATGTGGTATCGGAAACAAATCTCAAGCGCGGAGGATTGGGTTCTACCGAAGCCGCTTGGAATCTGCGCCGGGGGTTGCGCCCTCCCGACAGCGGCCGCTTTACCGCTCACGGTTATTCTGATGGCGCCGCCATGCGCTGCTGCCCTATCGGCATCATCTGTGCGGGGGAACCTCAGCGTGCTGCCCGTCTGGCAGAGATCGATGCCTGTGTCAGTCACAGCAGAGACGGCATATGGGGGGCACAGGCTGTTGCAGTGGCGATCTCCATGGCTATGGTGGATGCAGAAATGGACCAGATCATGACAGAAGTCTACAAGGTAATCCCTCCAAACTCCTGGTTTGCAGAAACCATGCGCCGAGCCGACAACATTCTTAAGAAAGCGGATTACGACCCATTTAAAGCCTGGGTACCTTTACACGACCAGCTCTTTTGCACCTATAAATCTGCGGTGCCGGAGGCTATTACCGCAGCCTTCGCTATTGTGCGCATGGAGCATCACAGCTTTACCAAGGGCATGATGCTGGGCTGCAACTATGGCCGGGATGCCGATACCATCGGCGCTGTCACCGGAGCCATACTGGGGGCCAAACTGGGGGCCAAGGCCATTCCCGCGCCGTGGATGGAAAAAATCCGGTATCCCAGCGGCACCTGTCTGCCCTTTACCAAAGGAATGGATTTGTTTAAAGTTTCCGAAGATTTGGCCGCTCTCATCACGGCCCATGACGAAGAGGATGATTCCCTTATGATTCAAGCGACAGCGAACTGACCGCCGCAAAGCAACCGAAGGTGGAAACAAAAAACGAAAATCACGCCAGAAAATTGGGCCCCAGTCAAAAGCTCAAAAAAGGAAGGATGAGATAAGATGGTTTCAGAAATGCAGGTGCAGGTTTCGGCGCAGCCTCCGTCGAACCTGCCTCAATCCCGTCCTTATTCCCGGTGGCGGAAGTATAAAAACATAGTGCGCAATGCAATTTCCAACCCGTATAATCTCATGGTGCTGGCAGCTATCGTGTTGCTTACATATTTTATTGCAGTGCCGCTGATGGAAATGATCCGCACCACCTTTAGCCTAGCCAAGGCTGACGTCCGCAGGCTGGGGGGAGATGCGCAGGTGGGGCAGTTTACCCTTTACTATTGGAAGCAGATTCTCACCAGCAGCATTGCCAAAAAGATGCTGTATCAGCCACTGTTTAATTCCTTTCTCATCGCTGTTTCCACCTCTGCCATCGGCGTGAGCCTGGGAGCCATTATTGCGTGGCTGTTGGTCCGCACCGACTTGCCCTTTAAGCGTTTTTTCTCCCTGGCAGTCATTATGCCCTATATGTTGCCCTCCTGGTGCAAATCCATGGCGTGGATTACCGTCTTTAAAAATGAACGCATCGGCGGCACTCAGGGTTTTCTCAATTACCTGGGGATTCAGACTCCTGACTGGCTGGCTTATGGACCGGTGGCTATTGTGGCGGTACTCTGCATCCATTACTACGCCTATGCCTATTTGTTGGTTTCGGCAGCCTTGCGCTCGGTCAACTCGGAACTGGAGGAAATGGGAGAAATTTTGGGAGCCAGCAAGCCCCTCATCCTTAAGAGCATCACTTTTCCGCTGGTACTCCCTGCCATTTTGTCCTCGGTAATCCTTACTTTTTCCAAATCCATGGGCACCTTTGGAGTTCCGTCGTTTTTGGGTCTTAAGGTAAACTATTACACCATATCCACCATGCTCCACAGCACCATTAAAAATCAGCAAACCAATCTGGGCTTTACCATTAGTTTAATTCTGATTGTCATTGCATCCATCAATATTTTTATCAACCAAAAGCTGATTGGAACCCGAAAATCCTATGCCACCATCGGGGGGAAGGGAGGACACAGCGCCCTCTTGCAGCTGGGAAAGTGGAAGGTGCCTATCACCGTTCTGCTGTTGCTGTTTATTGTATTTGCCGTCTTTCTTCCACTGGTTATTTTGCTCTATCAAACCTTTATGCTGCGGGTGGGGGATTACGGGCTTTCCAACTTTACCCTCCATTACTGGATTGGCAAGTCCGACCCCAAGATTTACGATGGGCTGCCCGGCATTTTTAACAACGTAAAGTTCTGGCATTACGTGCGCAACACCCTCAAACTGGTGATTGTGACTTCGCTGATTGCCACCATCTGCGGTCAGTTGCTGGGCTATATCAATTCCCGCGGCCGGCATCTGCGCTCGGGCCGGCTGGTGGAGCAGCTGGTATTTATCCCCTACCTGATTCCCTCCATCGCCTTTGGTGCCATGTATCTTTCCATGTTTGCCTCCAGCACCACGGTGGATATTCTGGGATACCGCATCACCTTAATTCCGGCCCTGTACGGTACCTTTACCGTGCTGGTACTGGTGAGCATTGTAAAACATCTTCCCTTTGCTTCCCGGGCGGGCACCGCCAACATGATTCAGATTTCGGTGGAACTGGAAGAGGCGGCGCAAATTGCCGGCGCGGGATTTCCCACCCGGTTTGCCAAAATCATTTTTCCTCTTTCCAAAAACGGGTTTATGAGCGGCTTTATGTTGATTTTTATCAGCATCATGAAAGAGCTGGACCTGATTGTAATTTTAATGACTCCCGACCAAACCACTCTGCCTTACATGGCTTACACTTATTCGGCGGAAGGTGTTACGCAACTTTCCAACTGTGTGGCCATCGTTATGTTTTTGATTGTCTTCTTAGTGTATTGGGTTGCAAACAAATTCTTTAACGCCAACATTGCAGGTGGATTGGGAGGTTAATGTCATATGAGCAGAATTGTGTTGAGCGAAATCAATAAATACTACGGCTCCAATCATGTTCTCAAAAACCTGAACCTGGTGGTGGAGGACGGAGACTTTATGACCCTGCTGGGACCTTCCGGCTGTGGAAAGACCACCACTCTGCGGGTGATTGCAGGACTGGAAAAGCCGCAAACCGGCAACATTTTTATGGACGAGAGGGAAGTAGTCAACGCCAAAGAGCGCTTTTATGAAGACCCCGCCAAGCGCGGCCTGAATCTGGTGTTTCAGAGTTATGCCCTTTGGCCCCACATGACGGTATTTGACAATGTAGCCTTTGGTCTCAAGGTTGAAAAGGTGCCAAAAGCGTGAGCTGGATGAATTGATGCGGGAATTTTCCGTGGATCTGGATTTATTGCAGGCAGTAACCCAGGGAAATAGTCGGCCGGCCGGCATCAAGCTGGAAAAGGCGGTCCAGCAACAACCCATTCCCTGTTACTACTTTTTGACCGATCTCAACGGGCAGATGATACACAGCAATTTGCTGGAGGAGAACCTGGACTACTGCAAGAGCAGCCCCAGCTTTAACCGAAGTATGGAACAGTTGCAAAAAAGCCCCAGCTCGGTAATTTGCGCTGCTGATGACGTGTTGTTTGGCGGTGGTCAGAGCACCATCTGCCATTTTGCAGTGGCGGTGCGCCAGCAGAACAGGGCGGCGGGTTTTTTGTTTTTTTGCATCGGCGAAAGTGCTGTGGAAAAGATGCTCTGGCAGGAACCGGTAGACGGCGTAGTGGTAGTGGATGCTCAAAACCGGGTGATTGCCTCCACCCTTCACGGCGTGGCAAGGGATATGCAGTGGCGGCCCGACGTCTTTGCTTCCCGCCATGTGACAGAAGGGATCCTGGAATTGAACAGCAAACCCTTTTACGTCACCCGCTCCGCCGCCGGATTTGGGTTGGAGGTATATACCTTCAGCAATATTTCCACCCGCGCCGTTTCCACCTATGCGGCAATCACTGCCACGGGAGCCCTTACCCTGCTGGCTCTTTTGGTTATCTTTTTTACCGCTAAAAAGACCATTTATAAAAACCAGCAGGCCATGCAAAATCTGCTTACCGCCGTCAGCGAATGTCAAAAAGGTAACATCTCCTACCGGATTCCAACGGATACTTTTACGGAATTCCAACAGCTTTACGATGCCTTTAACGAGATGATGAACCAAATGCAAGGCCTGATCGAAAAAAACGTGGAGCTGGCCGAACGGCGCAGGGTAATGGAGATTACCCATCTGGAGGGTCAATTCAACCCCCACTTTCTCTTTAATCTTTTGGAAAATTTAAAGTACGTTATCCTCATGGATCCAAAGGAAGCCAGCCGTATCGTGGTAGGGCTTTCCAAACTGATGCGCTATTCCATCAACTACGGCCGGGTAGAGGTCGAGCTGAGCACAGACCTTGAGTATATCGAAACCTATCTGATGCTGCAAAAGAGCCGTTACGGCTCCCGGCTGGAATGCTCGGTGGAGGTGGAGCCGGAGCTTCTCCATTGCAAAGTCCCCAAGCTTCTGTTGCAGCCACTGATTGAAAACAGCATTGTCCACAACGCGGAAAAAACCGAGTACATGTATGTGCAGCTGCGGGGATTTCGGCTGGATGATAAAATCTGCTTTACCATTGTGGACAACGGGCAGGGAGTAGGCCCCGGGCAGCTGTACGAACTACAGCAGATGCTGCAGCATAACAGCGCAACGCCCGAGCATATCGGCCTTTACAACGTGCACCGCACCATCCAGTTGATGTATGGGGAAGAATACGGTATTACACTGCAAAGCGTTTACAATCACGGTATGAAAATCCAGGTGGTGATACCTTATCGGGGAGGAGATAAGGATGTATAAGGTGCTGGTGGTAGAAGACGAAGAAAGAATCCGCAAGGGACTGGTGTATCTTGTGGACTGGATGGCTTTGCGCTGTATTGTAGTCGGCGAGGCCGCCAACGGACGGGAAGGCGCCGCTTTAATCAGAAGCCTGCAGCCGGATATCGTGGTAACCGACGTGCGGATGCCCTTTGCCAGCGGGATCGAAATGCTGGAACAATCCCGGGGATCCTGGGATGGTGAAGTAATCATCATGTCGGGCTATGATGAGTTTGAATATGCCAAAAAGGCAATTTCCCTGGGGGTAGCAGAATACTTTCTCAAGCCTCTGGATCCGGATGAGTTGGCACAGGCGGTGCGCAAAATCGCCGGCCGGCTGGAAGTAAAGCGCACCCTGAAAAAGCTGGAGGGACTGCAGCGGCCCAACACAGACATGCTTCCATTGGATGGCATGAGCATCCGTCCTCCCAAAAACCGACATGTTGCCGCCATGATAGAGCATGTGCAGGCTCACTATGCCGACAAGCTCTCCATCACCGACCTGAGCGAATCTTTGGGAGCCAGCGTTTCCTACCTGAATGCAAAGTTTAAGGAGGAGACAGGTTACACCTTCAACGATTTTGTCAACCGATACCGCATCCGCAAGTCCCTGAGCCTGCTTGGGAACACAAATATGAAGGTGTACGAGGTGGCGGAAGCTGTCGGTTTTCAGGACTACAAGTATTTTATTCAGGTATTTAAAAAATACATCGGCACCTCCCCTATGAAGTTTCTCAACGCTCAGTCATAGGACAGGCAGACCGGCGGGGCAGTTACTCCCGCCTCAACCTGCCTTATTCTAGAACCCTTGAAGTTGTAATACACAATATTGAACTGCCCCCTGCTTATGGACCTGAAAGAAACAACATAAAATGCCTTGAAGAAAACTTTCATGATTTTTGAAGGTTTTCTTTTTGTTTTTGAGCGCTTTTCAAGATGGGACAAGGGAAAACAAAAATCGAAAAAGTCTGATTATCATCAGGTTTTTTCACAACACAGAGGGTTTTCCATACAATAATAATGATACCATCGCCTAAGTGTGCAAAACCAGGGAAGAGGTGATATCATTCCATGTCGTTTAACGATCGAGAGCTGTTGGCTCGCCTGATCATGTGCGAAGCAGGTGGTGAACCGTTTGGGATGGTTGAACACAACCATGGATAAAAAATTACTTGAAAAATACCTGCACCCCGTCCTCCCGCTTGTCGCCGACCAGGATAAAGTCAATGAGAGTTCTCGCGATGCGCTTTTTCGTATCCAGTTCTAATGTTTGCCAGTTGTGAAGGATAAAATTGACGTCCACGTTTGGATGAAAAGTTTGGTTCTTTATATTTCTTGCGCTTTGCAGCTCGGCAAGTTTCGCACAACACTCATCCAACTGCATTTGCAACGCAGCTTGCTTTTGCCGCCATCTGGCTTGGATGGAATCCGAAGTTGCCAACAAAATTTCATGTTCAATTTTATCCATTTGCTCTTCTATTTTTATAATTTGAGTTCGGAGTTCAGATACCCCTTGTGACTCGGGTAAATCGATTTCTATGGGTGAAACGGTTTTTAATTGATGCAGTCGATGGAACAATTGAAGTTCGGCTGCGCTCTCTATCTCATCCAACCTCCATGGGTAGGACCTTCCCCGGCATTGGTGTTTTTTCCTTCCATAGCAGTTGATATAGTTTCTTCCCCGATTGTTGTTGACCACCGTAACACCTAAACGGCAATTGGCGCATTTCATCAGTCCCGACATCCAGGTGTGCCTGCCTCTTTGAACACACGGCACCTGCCTGTTGCGGTCCAATTTGTCCTGGCAGGCGAGCCAGATGCCGGCAGGCACAATGCCCTCGTGGGGCGCAATAATCACTTGCGCATTCGATAAATTCGAAAACTTTCTGCCGCTCTTTTTCTTTTTTGCTTCCTTCGAATAGGGTTGTTGAGGCGCGTATAAGTAGCATCCGTTGATGCCACAGAAATCCTCAATGGGATTGTAAATAGCGGCCCCTTTGCTTTTGAAATACGCGTAAACTCTTTCATCCGCCTTGACATAGACGGGATGTCTTAAGATTCTCCCAATGGAGGAGGAGGTAAAAAACGTGCCGCGAGCCGATTGGATGCCCTGTTCCTTGCATTGCCGAGCCAGCGCTCCGATGGAAACGTCCGAGGTGGCATACTGCGTAAACATTTGAAGGATGACGTCCTTGCAGGCCGGGTCCGCTTGGAAAGCTTTGGTGCGTTTCCCGTCGATAAGATATTGCACTTTTGTAAAGCCAAACGGCGTGGGACCGCCCATAAAAAAGCCCTTCCGGGCAAGGGCAAAGTAGGAATCGGTCACCCGCTGTACGATAATTTTTCGCTCCATTTCGGCAAACACCATGGCAATTTTCAGCATGGCGTCCCCCATGGGAGTGCTGGTATCAAAGTCTTCCGTGCAGGAGACAAACTGCACACCATAAGTATTCAGTTCTTCCCACATTTTTGCAAAATCGGCCAGGCTGCGGCTGATGCGGTCCAGGCGGTATACGATAATCTTGGAAATCCTTCCGGCGCGAACCCTTTCCATCATGCGGTTGAACTCGTCTCTGTGAATGGTGTCTTTTCCGCTTTTTCTCTCTTGGTAGATTTCACAACGTTCCGGGTTGTCCGCTTTTTTCTTGCAACGTTCGATTTGCTGCTCAATGGACAAGCTGTCTTTCTTTTCGATGGATTGTCGCGCGTAAATGGCTTCCACCCTATTCATAGAAGCACCTCTTACTCCATGATAAAAAATGCGCTGTTACAGGAACAACGCATTTTCGCTCCGGTTCAGGGCTTGCAGGATTTTCGCGACCAAACTTTGGTTATACAGTTTTCTCTCCTCCGGCGACATGACTCGCTCATAACTGGCTCCGCAACCGCATTCCAATATTTTGCGATATGGAATCGCCTGATTCCCCAGGGTATGTACCACCATCTCCTCAGTGCCGGATTGCATACCACCACCTCTTGGGGCAGTATATTCCGTCGAGGTTGGCCATTATTCCAAAGTTTTTCGGCATACAAAAAGGGTTTCCCCAAACCGGGAAACCCTGATTTCTTTACATTACTGAAAGTAGTTTAAAACAGCGACACCACAAAGTGCACGGCGAAAGCGGCACACCAGGCAATAAAGCACTGCCAAACCACGACCCCGAAAGCCCACATTTTGCCCAACTCCCTTTTGATGGAGGCAATGGCCGCGACACAGGGAGTGTAGAGCAGGGAGAAGGTCAAAAGCGACGCCGCGGCGGCGGAGGTCATGACGGCGTCTACGTTCTGACCAAACAGAATTTCAAAGGTGGACACCACGTTTTCCTTCGCCAAAAATCCGCTGATGAGGGAGGTACAGATTCTCCAGTCCCCAAGGCCAAGAGGCCTCATCATCGGCGTAAACCACCCGGCGACCATGGCGAGAATGCTGTCCTGCTGATTCTCCACCAGATTGAAATGGGGGTCAAAGCTCTGGAGGAGCCAAATGACGATGGTTGCGAGAAAAATGATGGTAAAAGCTCTCTGCAAAAAGTCCTTTGCCTTTTCCCAGAGAAGCTGCCCCACATTTCGAGGGCTGGGCATACGGTAATTGGGCAATTCCATCACAAAGGGCACCGCCTCGCCCTTAAACAAGGTGCCCTTAAAGAGCAGCGCAACCAGGATGCCCACCAAAATGCCCAGAAAGTAAAGGCCGCTCATAATCAGCGCTTTGTATTGCGGGAAGAAAGCGTTCACGAAGAACGCATAGATAGGCAGTTTTGCCGTGCAACTCATAAACGACGTCAGCAGGATGGTCATTTTTCTGTCTCGCTCACTGGGCAGGGTGCGGGTGGACATGACGGCCGGCACGGTGCAGCCAAATCCAATGAGCAGTGGGACGATGCTCCGCCCGGAAAGCCCGATTTTGCGAAGCAGCTTGTCCATGAAAAAGGCAACCCGGGCGATGTAGCCGCTGTCCTCCAGCAGAGAAAGAAATAAAAACAGCGTGACAATAACGGGAAGAAAACTCAAAACGGTTCCAACGCCTGTAAAAATGCCATCGATAATAAGGCCGTGAATCACAGTGTTGACGCCGGCAACCGTCAGGGCACGGTCGGTTAGGTTGGTAAGGGCATCGATTCCAACTTCCAGCCAACCCTGCAGCGTACCGCCGACCACGTCGAAGGTAAGCCAGAAGGTGGCCGCCATAATCAAAACAAAAAGAGGGATGGCCAGCCACTTGCCGGTCAGAATCCGGTCGATTTTTTCGCTCCGTATGCTTTCCTTGCTTTTGTGAGGCTTTGTCACGCAAAGATCGCACACTTTTCGGATAAAAGCATACCGCATGTCGGCAATGGCCGCGCTTCGGTCCAGTCCCCGCTCCTTTTCCATTTGGGAGACGATGTGCTCGATGGTCTCCTTTTCGTTCTCATCCAACATGAGCTGTGACAGGACCAGCGCGTCCCCCTCAATTACCTTGCTTGCGGCAAAACGGGCAGGAAGCCCCGCACTTTGAGCATGGTCTTCGATGAGGTGGTAGATGCTGTGCAGGCAGCGGTGAACGGCGCCTCCCTGCTCGTTTTCGTCACAGAAATCCTGGCGCAAAGGCTTTTCCTGATAATAGGCCACATGGACGGCGTGTTCCACCAGTTCGTAAATTCCCTGGTTTTTCGCCGCAGAAATGGGCACGACGGGAACGCCCAGCATCGCCTCCATGGTGTTGACGTCGATGGTTCCACCGTTGGCCCTCACTTCGTCCATCATATTGAGCGCAACCACCATAGGAACATCCATTTCCAGCAGCTGCATGGTAAGATACAAATTGCGCTCAATGTTGGTGGCGTCCACGATGTTGATGATGGCTTTCGGTTTTTCACTCAAAACGAAATTGCGGGATACGATCTCTTCGTTGCTGTAGGGCGACATGGAGTAAATGCCGGGAAGGTCGGTGACCAGGGTGTTGGGATGCCCTTTGATGACGCCGTCTTTGCGGTCGACGGTAACGCCGGGGAAATTGCCCACGTGCTGATTGGCGCCTGTCAGCTGGTTGAACAGGGTGGTTTTGCCGCAGTTCTGATTGCCGACCAGGGCAAAGGTAAGGGTTGTCCCGTCCGGCAACGGGTTGCCGCTGCCCTTGGGATGGTACTTTCCACCTTCGCCAAGACTGGGATGAACCGTCTTGCCGGCGGGCCGTTTCTTGTCTGTCTTTTCCGCGGGCTCTGGCGCCGGTTCCACTTCAATTTTCGCCGCGTCGTCCAGCCGCAGCGTCAACACATAACCGTGGATCAGCACTTCCACGGGATCCCCCATGGGCGCGTATTTGACGACGGTAACCTCCGCCCCCGGAATGACCCCCATATCCAGAAGGTGCTGACGCAAAGCGCCTTCTCCACCGACTTTGGTGATGACCGATGTCTTGCCAATTTCCATCTCTTTGAGTGTCATATTCAACCCTCTTCCACTACTTCTGGCAACGTCCTATAGTGCTTTCCGATAGTACCCAGCGAGAATTAGTCTATGCTAACTCGGAACATTTGTCAACAAATGTCGTACATTTTAATGACGTGATAATGTTTTTTGTCAATGACTGACAGGCCTATTTGAATGTATTTAGTTAAAATTTGAACAAATAACCTACGAAAAGAAATGTTACCCGAATGAACATTGGGCGCAGATAAGGCAATCATCCGCCGCATCATAAAATAAGAAAAAAGCAAAAAAAGGCAAGTGAAGCAAGCGGGGCTTGTTTCACCTGCCGGAAAGATGTATGATCGTATGGGTTGCATAAAAGAGCTTGTGAAACGAGGAAGAAGGATGGATTTTTCCATTTTAAAAGACTGCGTTCTCTGCCCCAGGGAATGTCATGTGGACCGAACGGCGGGGCAAACAGGATACTGCAAAGCCACCGACGCGTTGGTGGTGGCAAGGGCGGCACTCCACATGTGGGAGGAACCCTGTCTGTCCGGTGAAGAAGGCTCGGGCACCGTCTTCTTTTCCGGTTGCGCGCTGGGCTGCGTATACTGCCAGAATCACAATATCGCAAAAGGATTGGCAGGAAAGCAAATTACCATTGAGCGGCTGGCGGAAATATTTCTGGAACTGCAGGCAAAAGGGGCCAATAACATCAATCTGGTGACTCCCAGCCACTATGTCCCGCAGATCATCGCATCTATCACTATTGCACGCAGCAGAGGGCTTCGCCTTCCGATTGTATACAACTGCAGCGGCTATGAGAAGGCAGATACTTTAAAGCATCTGGAAGGATATGTGGATGTTTATTTATCCGATTTGAAGTATATGTCGCCGGAGCCGGCGGCAAAGTACTCGCATTGCCCGGATTATTTTGCGGTTGCGGCAAAAGCTCTAGAAGAAATGGTGCGGCAGCAGCCTAAGCCAATTTTTGACCAACGGGGTATGATGCAAAAAGGCGTCATCGTCCGGCACCTTACCTTGCCGGGCTACCTGGAAGATTCAAAAAAAATCATTCAATACCTGTATGAAGCTTATGGGGATAAAATTTACATCAGCATCATGAATCAATACACCCCGGTGATAAAGCATACGGCATATCCGGAGCTTAACAAAAGAATCACGGAAGAAGAATACGACGAGCTTGTGAATTATGCCGTAGCAATCGGAGTGGAAAACGGATTTATACAGGAAGGGGACACCGCGTTGGAAAGCTTTATCCCCGAGTTTAACGGAGAAGGGGTATAATTATTGCCGTATACATTGCCTGCCCTCCAGGGCGGGCATTTTTTGTCTAGTAAAACCACTCGCTAGGCGAGTGGTTCAAAAGAGGCTTTTGCCGATGAGAAAGACAATAAAAACTCCCTTTGCTAGAATAGAAGTGCGGTCTGCCAACTGCACAAGAAATA
>Ga0134099_1001107_pt1 | contig 27043 bp, 22 predicted proteins | sample 10_taG_2_FD_105482 | JGI IMG/M metagenome (GOLD analysis project Ga0134099, IMG submission 105482) | Switchgrass degrading microbial communities from high solid loading bioreactors in New Hampshire, USA - 10_41_5_180_A2 metaG | ecosystem: Engineered > Bioreactor > Semi-continuous > Anaerobic >...
ATCATTAAAAATTTGCTTTAATAAACTAATCTGAAGTCAGTTAAAATGCTGATTCTGTCTGAAGATTCATTTAATGTGGAATTTACTTTTGCAAAGTGGAATTTACCTTTTCAATTGACCTTTAAGTACAAATCAGCGGATGATCCGGAATATAACCGAGATATTGCCTGATTTTTGCCATATTTTGAAGTTTATTGCCCGTTGATACCAATTGCCCTGAAATTCTGCCGTCTTTATTTTCTCCCTTTTCTTCGAACCTGTAAAGCTGGTTGAGTTTCACTTCTCCGTCATGAACCCCCATCACTTCACTTATTTCGGTAACCTTGCGCGTGCCGTCCCTGAAACGTGAAAGAAATATCATCACATCAAGGCTTGATGCAATCTGCTTTCTTATTGCTTCAAGCGGAAGGGGCGCTGCCATCAGAACCATCGTTTCAAGACGGGAAAGCATGTCCCGGATGGAGTTGGCATGTCCTGTTGACATAGAACCTTCATGGCCGGTATTCATGGCCTGTAGCATATCGAGGGCTTCTTCGCCGCGGACTTCCCCGACGATTATCCTTTCGGGTCTCATGCGGAGACTTGTTTTAATCAGTATCTTCATGGGTATTTCACCCACACCTTCGGTATTGGCATTCCTGGTTTCCATACGGGCCAGGTTTTCCACATTTGACAGTCTCAGCTCGGCCGAATCTTCTATGGTAATAATTCGCTCATTTGCAGGTATGAAATCCGAAAGCACATTAAGAAATGTTGTTTTGCCCGATCCAGTCCCGCCGCATATGAAAAGGTTGTATTTTGCCTTAACCAGAATTCTGAGAAACTCAGCAGCTTCTCTGCTGACAGAACCCGATTCTATCAGTTTTTCCATCGTAAGGGGCTTTTCGGGAAATTTTCTTATCGTCATAAGAGGACCGTTCAGCGCTACCGGACCAAGGACAACATTGACTCTTGAACCGTCGGGCAATCTCGCGTCGACAATCGGCTGGGCTTCATTTACACTTCTGTTTACTTTGGCAACTATGCGCTGGATAAGGTCTTCAAGCTGTTCCCTGCTTTCAAATTTCAACGGTATTTTTTGTGAAACACCGTTTTTTTCGATAAAAATATTATCCGGACCGTTTACCATAATTTCTGTTATCTCGGGATCCCTTAGAAGAGGTTCAAGTATGTCAAACCTCCTCAGGGAGTTGAATACCTTTTCAACCAGTTTTCTTTTTTCGGATATACCAAGATGCATTTGTCTCGTTTTCTCAAACACAACCTCTTCCACGGCCGACATCAGCACCGGATCCAAATCATCCCCGGAAATATTTAATAGTTCGGTTCTTTTTACAACTTCATGGCGTATTTCCTTAATAATTTCAGTATCAGTACAATAATTCACTACCCATTCACCTTTACTGCACAACGTTATTTTTAAAAAGGTTTTCAAGCTGGACTTTTTCTGACTGTCCGAGGGATATACTGCTGGGAGACAACAGCACTGACTCATTAACCCAGGATATAGCATGGCAGTTTTCCAGCTCGTATGGGAGAAGAAACTCATCGCTTCCGCACCAGGCCCATATAGCTTTTTTTCTGTCTTCGGCACAGACCCCGCTAAGCATGTTTTTAATCCGCGGAATCTGGTGCATATGTTTTTTGTCAAACGGAATTATTATGTACGATGCAGCTTTCAGAAATTTCATTGTTACCGGCCCTGAATTGAAATCAGCATCCAGAATAATTCTTGAGAAATGTCCCCACGATTTTAGTGCTTCAATAAAAACATAGGTTTCCTCATCGGTAAGCTCCCATAAATCACCGGGATTGTCCATGGGCGGGACAAAACTTATATTTCCGTCGGAAACTACCGCACTTTCAAGTACCATAGCCGGGTTACCCTTTTGGCTTTTTATATTGTACAGGATGTCAGAAAGATTTTTGCTATACGGTGTTATACAGTCATCCATCGTGTAGAACGGAAAAGCTTCCAGGCTTACATAAACATGCTGCTCAGAAATAGAAGACAATAAAAACGCGAAGGCAGATTTCAGGTAAATGTTCGGTGAAAAACAGACAACCAGTTCACTGCTGCCCGCTGAATGCCAGTACCTGTTCGACGTCATGTTAACTGAAAGCAGTGACTGGAGTTCCGAACAAATAGCCGGAGCCGGCTGATATTTTCTGACAGCAGGCATATTCTGAAGTTTATCTGCCTGTCCCAGGATAACACGTATTACATTCTGTACTTTTTCGGTATTTACCAGAAAATCTTCAGCGGCAAGTATTATATCGATCCTGTCCAAATTGTCAGAAATAAAATTAATGAAACTAACTGGTTCGGTAAAAACCGAAACCCTGAACTGATTTGGTTTGTTTTCGGTTAACCATCGGGCAAAATGATTTACATACTCATAGTCATGGTCAGCCAGGACAAGGTGTACGGGCGGCACAGTCATCACCTCTGTTTTCAGGCTAAAATCATTAACACAAGATCATTATTGAAAAATTGCATATTAATATATTTATTTACATATTTTACTGAATTTTATATGAATTGTCCAATATTTTCTGATTTGTGTCAATATATGTGAAAAAAATAATTAATCGTTTTTTGACAGCATAATTTCAGGAACATCGCCTATAATTACCGTTTCGGCTACAATTATCTCCCGTTCTATTTTTTCTTCCCTGGCTGCCATGGGAAACAATATTCTGACATTTACAGATACGTTCATTTTGAGTTTATGTACCGTCTGATTAATCCCTCCGTCATAAAACAGTGACTCGGGTATAACTTTTACCTTTCCTGCCGGGATTATTCTGAATGGAATTGAAAAACCAAAGGCCGACAGCAGTTTTACACCCGTAACTGAGCCCAGAGGTACTGTTATTTTCTCATGTTCTCTCGAAATTATTTCCTTCTGAATACTTTCTGAAATCAGCGAAGCAAACCGGTTTACTTCAATTCCGTCGGTTTCAATTGACGTAACCGTTCCGTCATTGTTATAAACTACCGAAACAAAATTCCTTTCCTGAAACAGAGATGATGCCGCAAGAACTCCATAGTCTATGTACTCATTAACAAGCTGTGCCGCTTTGTATTCACAGATATTTTCAATTGCTTCGGAAAAATTGTTTATAAACTTGCCCAAAGCAGCAACGATAAATGCTATACAAAGGATAAGCCGAAAAAACTGTGAAAAATTACGCAGGAATGTGTTACTGACAAAATTTGTTCGCGGATAACTGCTGTAACGTGTTCTTATATAGGGCATATATCTGCTGTGCAAATACCTTTTCATAAGAATACCCCCATATATCCAATATATTGAAATGGGGGTATTCAGGTGCTTGTATTTATTTACGGCATTTAATCAAGATAATCCTTGAGTTTCTTGCTTCTGCTCGGGTGACGCAGTTTTCTCAATGCTTTTGCCTCAATCTGGCGAATTCTCTCACGGGTAACGTTAAACTCCTTGCCTACTTCTTCGAGGGTGCGTGCTCTTCCGTCATCAAGCCCGAAACGCAGTCTCAATACTTTTTCCTCTCTTGGCGTCAGTGTATCCAGCACGTCAATAAGCTGTTCCTTTAATAAAGTAAATGCAGCAGACTCATCCGGTGCCGGTGCATCATCATCAGGAATAAAGTCACCCAAATGGCTGTCTTCCTCTTCGCCGATAGGTGTTTCAAGGGAAACGGGTTCCTGTGAAATTTTCATTATTTCCCGTACTTTTTCTTCTGAAAGACCCATTTCCTGAGCAATTTCTTCAGGAGTCGGCTCTCTTCCAAGTTCCTGCAGCAGTTGTCTTGATACCCTGATCAGCTTGTTTATGGTTTCGACCATATGAACGGGTATACGAATGGTTCTTGCCTGATCGGCTATTGCTCTGGTAATGGCCTGTCTTATCCACCATGTTGCATATGTGCTGAATTTAAAGCCTTTTCTGTAATCAAATTTCTCAACTGCTTTAATCAGACCAAGGTTTCCTTCCTGGATCAGATCCAGAAAAAGCATTCCTCTGCCCACATATCTTTTGGCAATACTTACTACAAGGCGCAGGTTTGCCTCTGCAAGCCTCTTCTTCGGCTCTTCCTCGCCTGCTTCCATTCTCTTCGCAAGCTCAATTTCCTCTTCTGCCGTCAAAAGAGGAACTTTGCCTATTTCTTTAAGGTACATTCTTACCGGATCATCAATGGCAATACCTTCCGGAATACCCAGTTCGGGATCTTCTTCCAAATCAATTTCTTCAATTTCATCATCTATTTCCGGAACCACATCAATGCCCATACGTTCAAGGGCATCATAAATTCTCTCGATTTTCTCCGGAGGCAAATCGACTGTTTCAAACGCGTCCATTATTTCCTTATAGGTAAGCATGCCCTTGGCTTTGCCCAATTCAGCCAGTTCCCGGAGAATAGCCGAGGGTTCCTTTTTTGCTCCCTGATTTTTGCCGTCTTTTATATTTGAAACTTTATCCTTGTTTTTTTCTTTTTCACCTTTTTCTTTACCGGCTTTTTCCTTGCTGATTTTTTCATTTTCCTTATTCTTTTCTTTTTCCATGTTTACTGTTTCATCGGTCATATCTTTATTTTTCTTCAAATTTTTTTCTTTATCCGCATCGGTTGCACCGGCAGAATAATTCTTGTTTCTGCTGTCTGCCATATTTATCTTTTCCACCTCTCGTTTTGTGTATAGTATTTTTATCATTTATTGCCAGCCATTTTTCTGATAACAGACTGAAGCTGTTCCTGCAGTCGTTTTTTCTCATCTATATTGGTAATATTCTTCAAACGCATCAAAATATCCTTTTTTTCTTCTTCCAGTTTAATTATTTCAAGCCTTTGAAGTATGTCTTCAAGCGCTTTTTCAGGCTCATCAAACCTGCAGATTGATTCCGAAATGTGGATTATTGATGAAGCCTTTTCAGGTGCAAGCTTTGAAATATATTCTTCCAGCAGAAAATCATTGCCGTTTTCCAGCCTTTCATACAATACGCCTGCCATTTCTCTGAGGCTTTCATCGCTGAATTCTGATACCGGATATCTGTAAGCAACTTTTCGGTATAACCTGTTTTCGCGGCACAACAGAGCCAGAAGCATTTTTTCGTATCGGGCTCTTGTTTCTTCGTTTTTGTTAACTGAACGGGGCTTAACTGAAACTGTCAGTTCCTTTTTCGCAGAGTAAAACTCTGTATTTTTTTCTTTTCGCTGTTTGCGTTTCAGCCGCCTGTCAATTTCGGCGTGCAGTGCATCCGCTGTAATTCCGTAGCTGTCGGATATTTTATTAACAATAATTTCCCTTTCCACAAAATTATCCAGTTCTGTCAGCAGTTCTGCAACGCCGTTCAGAAAATTAATCCTGCCTTCTTCAGTTTCCGGCTGATACGTGTTTTTCAACACATTTATTTTATATTCTAAAACTGATATTGCCCGATCTATTAATATTTTAAACTTTTCCGGACCATTTTTTCTTATAAATTCATCAGGATCCTTTCCGTCAGGTATCTGAAGTATCTTTACACGACAACCCAGCCTGTCAAGAACTTCTAGCCCTCTCTCTGTCGCTTTCTGTCCTGCGTTGTCGGTATCATATGAAAGAATAACCTCATCGGCATATTTTTTCAGAAGTCTTCCCTGCATACTGGTCAGTGCTGTTCCGAGCGAAGCCACTGCAAAATCAATACCTGCCTGATGCAGTGAAATAACATCCATATAACCTTCTACTATCAACAGCTTTTTTTCCCTGCTCTTTTTTGCCAGATGCAGCCCGAACAGTTCTCTGCCCTTGCTGTAACAAAGGGTTTCCGGTGAATTAATATATTTCGGTAACGAATCATCAAGTACTCTTCCGCCAAAAGCTACTATATTACCTCGTATATCAAATATCGGAAAGATAATTCTTCCCCTGAATCTGTCGGTTAAACTGCCGTTTTTATTCTTAACGGCCAGCCCGGACTGAATAAGTAAAGATTCGTCAAACCCTTCCCTTAACAGGTGGTCGGACAACAGGTTCCATTCATTTGGGGCATAACCAAGTCCGAACTGTTTAATTATGCTATTGCTCAAGCCTCTGTTATGGAGATATTTCAGTGCTTCTCTGCCCTTTTCAGCTGCAAGACACGAAAAGTAAAACCTGGCAGCAGCCCTGTTGATTTCCAGAATCCTTTTCCTTAACCTTATTTTCTGCTGCTCTTCCTGGTTATCTGGCTCGGGCAGCACTATTCCTGCTCTGTCTGCAAGCAGTCTCAGTGCATCAGGAAAACTCAGGTTTTCAATATTCATTATAAAATGAAACACATTTCCGCCGTTATTGCAGCCAAAGCAATAATAGAACTGCCTTACGGGTTCAACATGAAAAGACGGTGTCTTTTCATTGTGAAAAGGGCATAGTCCAAAATACCCTCCTCCTTTCTTTTCAAGGCGGATGTATTCTGAAACCACTTCCACCAGATCATTATTTAATCTGACTTCTTCAATTATTTCATCGGGATAATAATTCATAAACCCCCCGGAAATATTATATTATCATATTCGACAACTTTTTTGAAAATCCTTCTTCTCAGTATTAAATAAATTTATCTGTCAAAAATCTGCATTTAGGAGCATAATCTGTCAAAATCTCATCCATCTGGCCGGGATAAATATGGAATTAAAAACGTTTATTGCATACCTGTCTGTCATTCCGGCTATATAATCACAAACAACACGCTCAATTCCTTCTTCGTCAATTTTTTTAAAAAATTCTTCGGGAAGCAGCCCGGGTTTCTCCATTAATCTCTCATAAAGACTACGGATAAGGTTTTCAGCCTTCCCCTCTTCGGCCTTTGCACTGGACCCGATATATACATTCTGAAACATAAAATTTCTCAATTCCTCAGTAGCTTCCTGGTACTCGGCGCTCATGGATATTTCGTCTTTATCCCTGCTGTTTTCTATAATATTCACAATCATGTTATTAATCCGTTCTCCCGATGTATTGCCCAGCACTTTCAGACAGCTTTTCGGAAGTTCATCCTGAGAAATAACACCACCGCGGATGGCATCTTCTATATCATGATTTATATATGCAATTCTGTCTGCAAATCTTACTATGCGTCCTTCAAGGGTGTCGGCTCTTTTTTCTCCTGTATGGCACAGTATACCATCCAGTACTTCATAGGTAAGATTAAGTCCTTTGCCGTTTTTTTCAAGTTTCTCAACAACTCTTACGCTCTGCTCATTATGTCTGAACCCAAGTGAGCATATCTCCTGCAGAACACGTTCACCGGCATGTCCGAACGGTGTATGTCCAAGATCATGCCCAAGCGCAATAGCCTCAGTTAAATCTTCGTTAAGCCTCAAGCTGCGTGCAATTGTCCGTGCTATCTGCGACACTTCGAGTGTATGGGTAAGCCTTGTCCTGTAATGATCTCCTTCCGGCGATATAAAAACCTGGGTTTTATGCTTTAACCTTCTGAAAGCTTTTGAATATATTATTCTGTCCCTGTCTCTTTGAAAATCTGTTCTGACGCTGCATTTTTCTTCAGGACGGGCTCTGCCTTTTGATCTTGATGACAAAACGGCATACGGAGAAAGAATTTTTTCCTCAATTCTTTCCGTTTCCTCACGAATTGTCATAAAATCACCCCAATAACATATATATACCCAAAAAAATCAGAAATAAGCGGTGAAGACAAAAAGGTGTCAGCAGCGCACGGCGTGTTGATTTTTGAGTATACCGCAAAAAAGGACAGTTTTTACTGTCCCTTGCTGCGAATTTTCTGATTTTAATTATTCTGAGCCCTTTACATTTCTTTCAGACAATTTCTGCAAATGTGCCTTCCCTTGTATTCCACCATATCTTCTGAAACATTGTCGCAGAATGTACAGCGGGGAACATATTTGTCAAGAACAACATTTCCGTCATTATCGATGAACATCTCTATACTGTCGCCTTCATTGATGTTCAGCTGCTTTCTGAGTGACTTGGGCAGTACTATCCTCCCCAGCGCATCAAGTTTCCTTACATATCCTGTAGCTTTCATTTAAAAAGAACCCCCCCGTTAAAATAATCAGGAAATAAATCTCCTATTTCTTTCTATAATTATATAAAATGTTTCATTAAAATAATACTAAGAAAAAAGATACCTCATTACAGGGAATTTGTCAATACAAAACAATAAAAGGAGAGGTATTGCCTCTCCAGACTATTTAAGCCACGACATCATTTTTCTAAGTTCTCTTCCTGTTTTTGCAAGCAGATGTTCAGATTCTTTTCTTCTGGATGCAAGAAGCTTTGCTCTGCCGCCTGCCTTATTCTCGGCTATCCATTTTGACGCAAATGTTCCGTCCTGAATTTCGGCAAGTACCTGCTTCATTGCCTTTCTGCTTTCTTCATTGATAATTCTCTTGCCGGTGGTGTAATCTCCGTATTCTGCGGTGTCGCTGATTGAATAGCGCATAAATTCGAAACCGCCCTGATAAATAAGATCCACGATGAGTTTCATTTCATGCACGCACTCAAAATAAGCACTTTCAGGCTGGTAACCCGCTTCCACAAGGGTTTCAAATCCTGCCTTCATAAGTTCGGTAACTCCGCCGCACAAAACAGCCTGTTCACCAAAAAGGTCTGTTTCGGTTTCCTCCCTGAATGTGGTTTCCAGTATACCAGCCCTGCCTGCACCAATACCGGCTGCGTATGCAAGGGCCAAATCTTTTGCTTTTCCCGTATAATCCTGGTGAACTGCAATCAGGGACGGTACGCCCCTGCCTTCAAGGTACTGTGATCTTACCGTATGTCCCGGTCCTTTCGGAGCAACCATCACAACATCCACAAAATCCGGAGGTATAATCTGATTGAAATGAATATTGAATCCATGGGCAAACATCAGCATATTGCCTTCTTCAAGATTCTTCTCAATACTTTCCTTATATATATCCGGCTGAACCTGGTCCGGAACAAGAATCATTATAATGTCCCCCGCCTTTGCCGCCTCATCGGTGTTCAATACTTTTAAACCCGCCTGCTCGGCTTTTTCGCGGCTTTTTGATCCCGGAGCCAAACCAACTACTACATTAACGCCGCTGTCCTTAAGGTTCAGCGCATGGGCATGGCCCTGGCTTCCATAACCGATAACGGCCACTGTTTTGTTTTCAAGAAGTTTAAGATTACAGTCACTGTCATAGTACATTCTTGCCATATGTATCCTTCCTTTCAATATTTAGAATCATATAATTGTTTTTTCGCCTCTTTCCAGTGATATCAGTCCTGTGCGGACATCTTCAAGTATACCGAATGGTTTCAGCATCTGCTGCATTGCTGCCACCTTTTTCGCGCTGCCCGATGTTTCAATTGTAAGTGTCTTTTCTGATATATCGACAATATTTGCACGGAATACTTCAGCTATCTGCATAATTTCAGAGCGTACCGAAGTATCTGCATTAACCTTGAACAAAGCAAGTTCACGGTGTACAGAATCTTCAAAATCAAGCCTTTTAACCTTGATTACATCGATAAGCTTTCCGAGCTGTTTTTCCACCTGTTCAACAGTGTTTTCATCACCTTCAACAACAATTGTCATTCTGGATATTTCCGGGTTCTGAGTAACACCGACCGCCAGGCTCTCGATGTTAAAGCCCCGTCTGCTGAACAAACCGGATACCCTGGACAAAACACCTGCATGGTTGTTTACCAGTACCGACAGTATATGTTTCATGCCCAACACCCCCAATATCTGTTTCGTCAGCTGTTAAAGCCGCATAAGATTCACATTTAATCCAATTATAAAGTATATCATGCAGTTCGGTTTATTCCACAATTGCACCCTTGTCGGCCGATGATACAAGTCTGGCATAACGGGACAGGTAGCCCTTTTTTATTCTTGGTTCCGGCGCTTTCCATTCCTTCAGTCTGTTTTCTAGTTCTTCCTGGGTAAGATTTACATCCAGTTTTCCTTCAGGAATGTTAATCGTAATTATATCCCCGTCCCTGACCGCCGCTATGGGACCGCCGACGGCTGCCTCAGGTGAAACATGGCCTATAGAAGCGCCGCGGGTTGCGCCCGAAAATCTGCCGTCTGTTATTAACGCAACATCCTTGTCGAGCCCCATTCCTGCAATGGCCGATGTAGGGCCTAGCATTTCCCGCATTCCGGGACCTCCTTTCGGTCCTTCGTAACGGATAATTACCACGTCGCCTTTGTTTATTTTCCCTCCGTAAATTGCCTTAATTGCATCGTCCTCAGAGTCAAAAACCCGTGCCGGTCCACTGTGGCACAGCATTTCTTCAGCTACTGCCGCACGCTTCACCACTGCACCGGCCGGAGCTATATTGCCGCGTAAAATAGCTATACCACCGGTCGGGCTGTACGGGTTCTCTATATCCCTAATAATATTCCTGTCCTTTACAACTGCGTTTCTGATATTTTCTGCATGTGTCTTCCCTGTAACTGTTATAAGATCGAGATGCAGGAGATTCTTTTTCGAAAGTTCCTTCATAACAGCCTGGACACCGCCGGCCATATACAGATCCTGTACATGGTAAGGGCCGCTCGGAGCAAGCTTGCACAGATTTGGAACCCTTTCACTGATTTCATTTATTATGTCGAGGTTGAGACTGATTCCGGCAGCATGTGCAATTGCCAGAAGATGGAGAACCGAGTTTGTTGAGCATCCGAGTGCCATATCGACAGCCAGGGCATTTTCAAAAGCTTCAGGTACAAGGATATCCGACGGTTTTATATCCTTTTCGACCAGTTCCACAATCTTCATTCCTGCCTTTTTCGCAAGCCTGATCCTCTCGGCATATACAGCAGGAACTGTACCGTTTCCAGGAAGTCCAAGCCCCAATACTTCGGTCAGACAGTTCATTGAATTTGCTGTAAACATACCTGAACAGGAACCGCAGCCCGGACAGGCATTATTTTCATATTCAAGTACTTCTTCCCCGGTCATGGTTCCTGCCTTGTATGCGCCTACAGCTTCAAAAACGCTGTTCAGGTCCAGATATTTCCCGTTAATGTTAAGTGAAAGCATCGGACCGCCGCTTATGAATATTGAAGGGACATTTATCCTTGCAGCGGCCATAAGCATACCAGGCACAATTTTGTCGCAGTTCGGTATGAAAACCATGCCGTCAAAGCTGTGAGCCAAAGCCATTGCCTCACATGAGTCAGCAATAAGTTCCCTGCTTGCCAGTGAAAACTTCATTCCTTCATGCCCCATTGCTATACCGTCGCAAATACCGATACAACCAAATTCCACGGGGGTACCTCCTGCGAGCCGGATTCCTGCCTTTACGGCTTCGGCTATTTTACTTAAATGGACATGCCCCGGTACAATTTCATTTACGGAATTTACCACTCCAATCAACGGGCGCTCAATTTCTTCATCAGTATATCCCATAGCTTTGAAAAGACTTCTGTGCGGAGCTCTTTCAATACCTTTTTTTATAATATCGCTGCGCATAATTTCACATCCTTGGATAAACTTCATGTTGTATTGTCATTACATTATTACAACATTACGTTATTATGTAATTATGATAATAGCTAACATTGATTTTTATATCGGAAAAATATACGTCAATTTCACTTCATGTATAAATCAGCTGATCTATACCCTTCCCCGGCGGTACTATCGGTAAAACCCTTTCGTCAATGTCGATAATAAAATCAATTACCACAGGTACTGTATCTGAACTTAAGGCTTTCTCTATGGCAGGTACAACTTCTTCCTTTTTTGTTACTCTTATGCCGATGGCACCGTATGCTTCTGCAAGTTTGACAAAATCCGGGCCCCTGTCAAGGGTTGAATGAGCATACCTCCTGTCATAGAACATTGTCTGCCATTGACGAACCATTCCGAGTGTACCGTTGTTCAGCAGGGCTATAATAATGGGCAGTCTGTAATAAACTGCGGTTGCAAGTTCATTGCAGTTCATTCTGAAACTTCCGTCACCTGCAAAATTGATTACTTTTCTGTCCGGTTTTGCCAGCTGAACTCCTATTGCAGCACCTGTACCGTATCCCATGGTACCAAGTCCGCCCGATGAAATATACTGTCTCGGGAATTTATAGTCAAAATACTGGGCCGCCCAAATCTGGTTCTGACCGACTTCGGTTGTAATATATGCGTCAGGCACCATTTCCGAGAATTTCTGAATGATGAACTGGGGTTTCAGATACCCGTTTTCGGGAGAAACAATCTTATACTCAACCTTCCATCTGGCTACCGTCTCGGCCCAGTCAGAATGTTCCACACCTTTAAGCCGCTCAAGAATACCCTTTAATATTACATCGGTATTTCCGGTAAGCGGGTAATGAACATTTATATTCTTATTGATTTCGGCAGGGTCTGCGTCTATATGCATAATCTTTGCATTCGGAGCAAAACGCTTCATGTCGCTGATAACCCTGTCACTGAAGCGTGCTCCTATATTAATCAGCAGATCACATTCCGAAACCACTTTGTTTGATACCCTGGAACCATGCATACCAAGAAGACCGGTATAGAGAGGATATGAGCTTGGGACTGCTCCGGTTCCCATCAGTGTTGTGGCTACAGGAATTTTCATTTTTTCTGAAAGTTCGATCAGCAAATCGGTAATACCTGCAATTATAGTTCCGCCGCCCGCAAGTATTACGGGTTTTTTTGCTTTCTGCACAGCATCTGCGGCTTCGTCAAGATCTTTTTCGGTAAACAGGTCCTTAATATCAAGGTTCAGCCTTTTTTTGCCGTCAAATGGTATAAATTCGGCTTCTTCTGCCGTGGCATCCTTGCATATGTCCACGAGAACAGGACCAGGTCTTCCCGTTGTTGCTATTTCGAAAGCCATACGCATGGTCTCTGCAAGTTTGCTGACATCCTTGACAAGGAAATTGTGCTTGGTTATAGGTTCGGTTATACCTGTAATGTCAACTTCCTGGAAAGAATCCCTTCCTATCAGCGTCGAAGGTACCTGACCGGTAATAGCAACAAGGGGTATGGAATCCATATATGCGGTAGCAATACCCGTTACAAGGTTGGTTGCGCCTGGCCCCGAGGTGGCGATGCATACTCCCGGTTTGCCCGTTGCCCTTGCATAACCGTCAGCAGCGTGAGCCGCACCCTGTTCATGGGATGTTAAAATGTGCCTTATTCCTTCGCCTCTTTTATACAGGGAATCATATATATTCAGTACGGCACCGCCGGGAAACCCGAAAACCGTATCCACTTTCTGTTCCCGCAAACATTCTATTACAATATCAGCACCGGTTAATTTCAATTGTATCACCCCGTTTCAACAGTTTATCTGAACATTATTTGCTGATGCGGCTGACAACAGCATCTCCCATTTCTTCGCAGCCTAAGATTTTCAGACCTTCAGTTGTTGCCAAATCCCGTGTCACAAAGCCGTCCTGAAGCACCTTTAATACAGCATTTTCCACAGCTCTTGCCGCTTCTTTCCGGTTGAATGAATACTCCAGCATCATTGCGGCAGATAATATCGTGGCGAGGGGATTTGCCTTATTCTGTCCTGCTATATCCGGCGCAGAACCGTGAACAGGTTCATAAAGTCCGAATCCTGTTGAATTAAGGCTTGCTGACGGAAGCATGCCTATCGAGCCGGTTATCATCGCAGCTTCGTCGGACAGAATATCGCCGAAAAGGTTACCCGTTACAATAACGTCAAACTGTCCCGGATTAATCACAAGCTGCATTGCAGCATTGTCAACATACAGGTGGTTCAGCTCAACATCGGGATACTCCTTTGCCACTTCTGTCACCGTTTCCCTCCAGAAACGGGATACCTCCAGGACATTTGCCTTGTCCACCGAAGTAACTTTGCCTTTTCTTTTTCTTGCCGTTTCAAAAGCCAGCCTTGCAATTCTTTCTATTTCTGATTTCCTGTATATCATTGTATCGTACGCAGCAGGCTCGCCATCACATGTTGTCCTTTTCTTCTCGCCGAAATAGACATCTCCGGTAAGTTCGCGAAGTACCAGGATATCCAGGTTGTCGCCAATGATTCTGTCTTTCAGCGGGCTTGAATTCCTAAGCGGCGGAAATATTTTAGCAGGTCTGAAATTTGCAAATACTCCAAGCCCGGAACGTATTCCGAGAAGTCCTGCTTCGGGTCGCTTGTTCAGCGGAAGATTATCCCATTTCTGCCCGCCGACGGCCCCCAGCAGTACCGCGTCAGACTTTTTGCACATTTCAAGGGTTTCGGAAGGCAGCGGATCACCTGTTTTATCAATGGCTATTCCGCCGATATCGGCATAACTGTATTCAACACTGAATCCAAATACTTCTGCCACTTTGTCGAGCACTTTTATTGCCTGTTTTGTAACTTCGGGTCCAATACCGTCGCCCGGTAAAACAGTAATTTTATATGTATTCATCACTGACCTCCTGCATTATTATTTGAGCTAAATTCAAAGCTTTACTTCCTGTTCCTGATATACTGTATAAGCCCGCCGGCCCTTATAATTTCCTGAATAAAATCCGGAAAAGCATTTGTTTTATATTTTTTTCCGCTGGTATGGTTAATGATTTCACCTTTTTCGAGATCTATTTCCAGCCTGTCGCCTTCATTTGTCTCATCAACGCATTCGGGACATTCAACTATCGGCAGGCCTATATTTATCGCATTCCTGTAAAATATACGGGCAAAACTTTTTGCAACTACACAGGAAATACCTGATGCCTTAATTGCAATCGGTGCATGCTCTCTCGAAGAACCGCATCCGAAATTGAAGCCTCCCACCATTATATCGCCTTTTTTGACCCTCGAAACAAAGGTCTTGTCAAGGTCTTCCATGCAGTGTTTTGCCAGTTCAGCGTGATCAGAAGTGTTTAAATATCTTGCCGGGATTATTACATCAGTATCAACATTGTCACCGTATTTTATAACATCACCGATATAATTCATAAACCTTCACCTTTCCTTTTCCTGATTGGCATATACTGAAATACGGGCTAGTCCATTATGGCCGCCGGTGAAACTATTTTTCCTGCTATAGCCGATGCAGCCGCAACAGCAGGACTTGCAAGGTAAACTTCACTTTTCACATGACCCATTCTACCGACAAAATTACGATTGGTAGTGGATACCGCCCGTTCACCTTCTGCAAGTATACCCATATGCCCGCCAAGGCATGGACCGCAGGTCGGGGTGGATACGGCACAGCCTGCATCGATAAAGATATCGAAAAGTCCTTCTTTCAGGCATTGTTTCCACACATTCTGAGTTGCGGGGATAATTATGCACCTTACATTTTTATGAACTTTTCTTCCTGCAAGAATCTTTGCAGCAGCTCTCATGTCTTCAATTCTGCCGTTTGTACACGAGCCTATAACCACCTGATCGATGTGAATATCCCCGAGCTCGTCAACGGGTTTTGTGTTCTCGGGCAAATGCGGTAATGCCACTGTGGGCTTGATTTTGCCTATATCAATCGTATATTCCTGTACATAATCTGCATCGCTGTCGGCCGTAAAAACCTCGTAGGGTTTGGATGAATGCTCTGCAATATATTTCAGCGTCTCATCGTCCACTTCAAATATACCGTTCTTCGCACCGGCTTCTATCGCCATATTTGCAATAGTGAACCTGTCGTCCATCGTCAGGAATTCAAGTCCTTCCCCTGTAAATTCCATGGACTTGTAAAGGGCGCCGTCAACGCCAATCATGCCTATAATATGCAGAATAATGTCTTTTCCGCAGACCCATTCACCCGGTTTTCCTATCAAATTGAATTTTATTGCTTCGGGTACCTTCAGCCATACTTCGCCGGTGACCATTGCAGCTGCCATGTCGGTGCTTCCGACACCGGTGGAAAAGGCACCAAGTGCACCGTATGTACATGTATGCGAATCAGCACCGATAACCACATCACCGGCTGTGACCAAACCGAGTTCGGGCAGCAGCGCATGTTCAACTCCCATCTGCCCGATTTCAAAAAAATGCTTAATTCCCATTTTTCTTGAAAATTCTCTCATTAACTTAACCTGTTCCGCAGATTTGATGTCCTTGTTCGGTGTGAAGTGATCCGGAACCAATGCAATCTTCTCTGTATCAAAAACCTTTTCTGCGCCTGTCTTTTCAAATTCCTTTATGGCAACAGGCGCTGTAATATCGTTGCCGAGAACCATATCCACCTTTGCGGATATCAGCATGCCGGGTGTAACGTACTTGTTTCCCGAGCTTTTTGCCAGTATCTTTTGAGTCATTGTCATACCCATATGCGACACCTCTCTGTTAAATTAATTAGAATTTTACAACCCGTATTTTTGGATTCATTCGTCCAAATCCGATAAAGTCAACCGTTCATGGAATATTAGAAATATTATATTGTAAAATAAAAATATTACTTCTGTTTTTTTACCTGATATGGCGCAAAAATTTAATGAATTTTGCTCTTTATCGCTCAGAGACGATTACTTTATTTTATTGTTGAAACATTTATAGGCAATATGTTACCATTGTGTCATAGGATTATAAACTTTCAGCAGATTTGGAGAACTATCCATGGGCATACGAAAAATAACATGCTGTTTTGTCATTTTATGTTCATTTCTGTCGGGCTGCAGTATAACGGAACATACCCCGGTTATTGAATCTTCGGTTATGACAAATACAGTAACTACAACACCCGGTCTTTCGGTTTCGCCAACACCAAGTCCTACGCCTGTACCATCGCCTGTACCGACCCCGATACCCGAACCGGCAAGGGCCACAATTCTTGCTGCAGGCGATGTTATTATGCATGACAATGTCATCAGAAGCGGCAGGAATAATGAAGGCAATTACAGCTACAATTATATTTTCGACAGAATAAAACCCTTTGTTGAAAAAGCGGATTTTGCCGTTGTCAGCTTTGAAGGTGTGGCACTGGAAACAGACAGGAATTATACCGGATATCCGCTTTTCAATGCGCCTCCGGCTATAATCTCGGCATTCTTCTATGCCGGTTTTGACATGGTTAATACCGGCAACAATCACTGCCTTGACAGGGGACTTAAAGGACTTCTGGAAACAAGGGACATTATCAGAAGGAATAATATGCAGGTTATCGGCACATATTCCGATGCTTCGGAACCAAGACATATTATTCAGGACATCAACGGAATTAAGATCGGTTTTCTTTCATACACATACAGCTGCAATATGAATGAAAACCGCCTGACTGATGAAGAAAAAAAAATTCATTTAAGTCTGATTGACAAAAATAAAATAAAGTCAGAAATTGAAACTCTTTCACCCCTTGTCGATTTTACAGTGGTCCTTATGCATTGGGGAGTGGAATACCGTGTTGAACCGACCGAAGAGCAGAAAAAACTTGCAGAATTTATGTTTCAGGCGGGCGCTGACATTATACTTGGTTCACACCCTCATGTAATAGAACAGTCGGAAATCCATGAAACAGAAGATGGTATTAAATATGTAATATACAGTATGGGAAATTTCCTTTCAAACCAGATACCGGGAAGCAAACCGAATATCAGGAATAATGACCTTACCCGGGAAAGCGTTATGGTTTCAATAGTGATTGAAAAAGATCCGGTATCGGAAAAAACCCGAATCATATCGGTTAAGCATATACCTGCATGGGTATACAGGTACACTGAAAATAATATTTACAAATATTCAATAATTCCAATTCCGTCACCTGATGGTGAAATTTTCGCCGAGGCTGATGACAGGCTGTCCGAAAAACTTATAAGTTCATATAAAAGGACAATGGAAAAAATGCAGGACTATCCTTAAAGACGATAAAAAACGTCTTTGGTAGTGCAATACCAAAGACGTTTTTTCCTTTTAATTATTATCATTATTTTCAGTTTTGTTTTCAGACTGTTTTCTTTCCTCTTCAAACTGATACCCGCATGACTCAAGGCTGCATGTATACTGAACCATTTTTCCCTTATACTTCTTGGTCATAAAGTTTCCGCATTTCGGGCATTTTTTGTCGGATGCCGTTTCCCACGTTGAAAAATCACATTTCGGATAATTTTCGCACCCCAGATAGCTTTTCCCTTTTTTCGTTTTCTTAATAAGCACCTTGCCTCCGCATTTGGGGCATAAAACACCTGCTTCTTCGACAATCGGCTTTGCGTTTCTGCACTCTGGAAATCCGGGGCAAGCAAGGAATTTACCGAATTTCCCCATTTTTATAACCATTCTGCGCCCGCATTTTTCACATATTTCGTCAGACTCCTCCACCGGAAGTTCAACCCTGCTTATACGTTCCTCAGCTGCTTTTAAAGTTTTACTGAATTCACCGTAAAATTCATCAAGCAGGTTTTTCCATTCAAGCTGTCCTTCTTCCACCAAGTCCAGCTGGGTTTCCATTCTTGCTGTAAAATTTATATCAACTATATCCTTAAAGTGCTCCTCCATTAAACTGTTAACAATTTTGCCCAGTTCGGTCGGATACAGGTACTTTTTTTCCTTTTCCACATATCCGCGGGACATAATAGTACTGATAATCGGCGCATAAGTACTGGGCCGTCCGATACCCTTTTCTTCAAGGGTTTTTACCAGCGTTGCCTCAGTATATCTTGGGGGCGGCTGGGTAAAATGCTGTGTAGGCTTTATTTCCAGGGGTTTAACTTTTTCACCTTCTGAAAGATCGGGAAGCAGTGTATCTTTCTTGTCATCATCGCTGTCATCATCATCCCTGCCCTCTTCATACAGAACGAGAAACCCCTTGAATGAGATCCTCGAACCTGACGCTTTAAAAAGGTAATCCCCTGCTGCTATATCTACAGCCATTGTGTCATAAACTGCAGATTCCATCTGGCTTGCGACAAATCTTTCCCAGATAAGCTTGTAAAGCCTGTAAAGATCCCTCGACAGCGAACTCTTTACCCGTTCGGGAGTAAAACTGAGCATTGTTGGTCTTATCGCTTCATGGGCATCCTGTGCACCCGACTTGGTTTTAAAAATCCGCGGTTTATCAGGCAGATATTTGTCCCCGTAATTCTGTAAAATATATTCTCTCGCTTCATTCAATGCTTTATCGGATATTCGGGTTGAATCGGTTCTCATATACGTAATCAGTCCGACTGAACCTTCGCCTTCAATTTCAACACCTTCATACAACTGCTGTGCAAGCATCATTGTTTTTTTGGCTGAAAACCCGAATTTCCTTGCAGCATCCTGCTGCAGCGTACTTGTAATGAAAGGGGGCGACGGAGTGCGTTTCTTGTCGCCGTGTTTTACTTTCAGAATTATAAATTCCTTATTCTCAATGCCTTTAAGGACCTTGTCCACATCTTCCCTGTTTTTAAGCTCAAATTTCCCGTTTAAAAACCCGCTGAATTTAGCCGTGAAAGTTCTTCCGTCATCCTTGCTCAGTAATGCTTCTATATTCCAGTATTCTTCGGGAACAAAGTTTTCTATTTCCTTTTCACGATCACAGATTATTTTTATCGCAACAGACTGAACTCTTCCTGCACTTAAACCTTTCTTTACTTTTTTCCAGAGAAGCGGGCTGATTTTGTAGCCTACTATTCTGTCAAGAACGCGTCTGGCCTGCTGAGCGTTTACAAGGTTCATATCAATCTGTCTTGGTGCCTGTAATGCCTTAAGGACTGCGTTTTTCGTTATTTCATTGAATGTTATCCTGCACTTTTCATCACTGTCTATCTGAAATATATTGGCAAGATGCCATGAAATTGCTTCACCCTCACGATCCGGGTCGGTAGCGAGAAAAACCTTTTCGGATTCCTTTGCCTCTTTTTTGAGTTCTGAAATTAAATCACCCTTACCGCGTATATTTATATACTTGGGCTCAAAACCGTGCTCTATATCAACACCAATGTGGCTTTTGGGAAGATCCCGTATGTGCCCCATTGAGGCTTTTATCTTGTAATTGGATCCAAGAAATTTTTTGATGGTTTTAGCTTTGGCAGGTGATTCAACAATTACCAGATACTTTGCCATACTTATCCTCCGTTTCGCCTTTGCTCTATTTTGTAATAGTATCATTGAAATATTGTTTTGTAAACTGTTATTATTATTTATCTGGAAGTAAATGTAATTGGTTTTAAATTATATTCCTTAAGAATACTATGTCATTTACTGTTTTTTATTCTTCGGTATCTGCCTTCCGTCATGTCTTATTTCGTAATTTTCTCTCAGTATCAGTTCTGAAACGGGTACAGGGTTTAAACCTTTTTCCCTTATTATATCTATTACTTTGCCCAGTATTTTAACCGTATGCGATGTATCATTGTGGAATAACAGGATATCTCCGCTTGATACCCGTGATATGCGGTTAAGTATAGCTTCCTGTGTTATACTCGGTTTCCAGTCAAGGGAATCCTCTTTGCATACAAAAGTAAAATTATATTATATAGACTTAACATCAACTATTTTAAGTATTTTTAAGAGTATCTGGAAATTTATAAATAAAAAAAGCTCCTTAACTTAATGATTAGGAGCCACTTTCCATTCTATATTAATCTCGTCATCAAAAATGTTAACACGATTTATAAACCACCTGCAAACGGACTTCTTACCTTCTATATCCAAATTATCCCAGTTATTAAAATACTCAATTATCTCTTTTACTGAAACATTCTGACTTGATGATACAGTTACTTTGTGCAACTCTTCAAGTAAAAGATTCTTTTCATATGCCAGGTTATCGCATTTTTCATTTATAAATTTTATTGCGTTTTTATTTACTCCAGCAGCTATAGCTTCCATAAGGTTTTCTATCTGATTGTCGATTTCTATAATTCTGAGCTTAATTTCATTAACTTTTGCATCGTTCTCGTTTTGAACAGAAAAATTTACTTTTTTAAGTTCTTTTACTTTTTCAAAAAGGACTTTTTCTATTTGTTCCTCAACTTCATCCACATTAATCGGGATAGAGTGTCCTTTACATGCTTTTAAGTTTGTTTTGCCACGGCAGTTAAAATATTTCTTGTTTCCATGCCCAGCTTTTATAACGCTAACAGCATATCCACAGTATCCGCATTTTACTATCCCTGATAACCAAGTATGTTTCCCTTTACCACTGTTTTTTATCTGTCGGTTGCTGTCTAACTTATACTGCACCAGTAACCATCGTCTGCTGTCTATAACTCCTTCATGCAATCCGATGGATAATACATGCTTCTCGACTTTAGTATATTTTCTTTCACTCGCTTCTCGTTTTCCGTATAAAAAACATCCATTAGTTCCTATAAAATCATCTGGTGGATTACTAATTATGCAGCCTTTATTTTTATAATAACTGTAAACATCTGCATCTGCTTTTACATACAAGGGGCTTCTTAAAATCCTGCTAACCTTGCAAGAATCCCACCTGCCACCATTTGCAGCGGGAATACTCTTACTGTTTAAGTAATCGCTGATTTTACCAAGAGACATATTAGTATCGGCATACATCTCAAACATTTTTTTAACAATCGGCATTGTTTCTGGATTTTCGACTAACTTTGACGTTTTGATTCCATTAACTGTCGTTTTTACCTTAGTGAATCCATAAGGAATAGGTCCACCCAAATAAAATCCTTTTTTCCCTCTTTGATAATAGTTATCCTCTACTCGCTGCTGTATAGTTCGTCTTTCCAACTGTGCAAAAGACATAGCTATTTCTAACATTGCTTTACCTATGGGTGAAGAAGTATCGAACTTCTCGGTACAAGAAATGAATTCTACTTTGTTTTTCTCTAATTCCGCATAAATATTAACAAAGTCTTGTAAGCTTCTGGAAAACCTGTCGAGCTTGTAAACTATAACCTTTTTAATTAGGCCAGCATTTATATCATTCATCATGCGCTCAAAATTAGGTCTATTTGTATCCTTACCAGAGTATCCTTTATCAGCGTAAACTTGATACTCATCAACTGACTCGTCAAATTCTTTTTTACAAAACTCAATTTGTGATTCTATCGAAATGCTGTCCTTCTTATCTAAAGACTGCCTTGCATATATAGCAATCATAAGTTATCGAACCTCGATAATACATAATGTTGCTATAATTATATTATTTTTTTACTTTTGTTTCAATCGATTTTTCTTTATTGAATTTTTGCGTGCTGTATTTTTGCATATACAACTTATACATCTTTAGCAAGATGTCTTTTTGTATCTCTTCATTTTCTTTTGGGGTAATATCAGGATATGTATGTGTTATTTTAAATCTACTCATATGATTTACCTCAAAAAATCCTCCTATTTCATTCTATAGATATGGACAACTTGTTTATTATTACAAGATGATGTCATTTTTGAAATGATAAATGAATTCAAATGGTATAGATTGGTTCATTAGGTTGGTTCATAATATGTTAAGTAAAATTAATACTCCTCCTTTCTCGGTGTCTTTTGATTGAATTTTAGCAAGTAAAGTGTTTTTTGTTATTGAGGGTATAAGGTGCGAACAAATTTTCTCTTATATCAAAAGTGAATAATTAATTTAAAAGAAATAATTTAAATCCATGAAATACAGTGTTATTGTATATAAAAACGAAAATTTGTTAAGTTATTGATGAAACTAAATTAAACTTCGCGATTTTATAGATTTTACGGAACTTGCCCCACATGAGTAGAGAAAAAGAGCCCGAAGGCTCTTTTTAAAGCAGATATACTGTATTACGCCCCTTTTCGTTTTGGTATTGCTGTACAGCCGTATCTAAGTCTTTTGCCACATAACTGTTGTATTTTTTTATAAGCACCAAGTGGGTTTCCCGAAACATATATATAATCTCGTCTAAAACTTTGGACAATTGCAAAAGCATTTATCTGCTTATCACGCCCGAATGCTTTTATAGTACCTGGAGGTAATGAAAACTCGTAAACTGTGTTTCCGTCATTTAATTCACTTGCTGATTCCCATCTATTAATGGGGATACCATTTCTATTAAATCTCATCTTTTTAACACCTTTCTTTGCAAAATAAAAGCACCGAAAGCGGATACAAAGCTCCCGATGCTAACTTAGAAAATGTACATAAGATTATATAGATATATTTATTGTATATAAAAGGCTGCCTTTGTTAAAAGAGAAAAAGAAAAAGCTCCTAAAGGGGAGCTTGTCTTATTTGAATTTTAATCTACATATACCGTTCTTTCTATCATTCCAACATCAACTATTTTAAGTTGGGAAGGAATAATAGTTGTATATCCTATAAGTTTTTTATCGGAATCAGCAAACAAAATATACCTCTTATTATTCCACTCGGACGGCTTTCTTGTCCAAGAATTACTAAAATATCCAAATTCTTTTATATCAGTGCCTGCGAATGTTCCATCAAAATCAGGTCTATACTTAAATGCAAAAAGACAGTCGTCCCTAATTGCCTCAATTGCTGTTTTCCCAGAGGAGATTATACCTTCCCCAATATATTTGACCTTCTCAGCCAATTCGGGGTATTTTGCTTCGTCTATTACGAATCGATAATTTGGTGTTGGAACGTACTCTTCATCAGTTGGTCCTTCTCCTTCAATAACTTCACGTATTACTTCTCCAGTCTTTTTACTAATATAAATTTTTCTAACCAAAACTTTTTCCATAGTTGTAATTGCATCTTTGTATTCGACTGGATTCCCAAATGCTGCTTCAAAATCTGCCTTTTGTTTTGCTATAAGTTCCGCTCCGTCAACGAAAATAAGCACAAGGTCCATATATCCATCATCGATGACTTTTTCAGCAATAGCAATACCAGCTGCAAGCATATTAGCGTTACTATCATAGACTGCTATTACAATCCTCACGTCTTTTTTAAATTGGGTATATTTATCAAGTGTCACCCAATTATTTGTAATATAGTCCAAGGTATTGGCATCCTTGTTAGGATTCATCATGGTTTCATAGTCGTCAATGCTGTAAGCACTAATGTAATCATCAAGTTGGATATCTCCGTTCCAATTGATAGTTACATATTTCGCTCCAGGTACTTTGCTGATTGCATCTTTTCCGTAAATAATTGATTTTCCAGTTGCATCCCTTTTAACCTCAATTCTTACAGTTTCATATTGGGGGGCGGGTTTATAAAACCCGTATTTTTCGGCGATTGCAGCATCAATGGCACCGCTGGCAACTAAGGATTCGGCAAGGGTTATATCGCTGCCTTTCTTTTTTGCCCCAAGCACGTAATAAATTATGTCTACACAGTCGCCACGGTTAAAAGGTCCATTAGCTGTGTACTTACCTGCAGGAAGTATGTCAAGCTCTTCTGCTTTCTTTACAGATTCACTCCAGATAAAGTCACCATTTTTGTCACTGTAGCCGAGAGCTCTTAACATAAAAGTGACAAATTGAGCTGGAGTGGTTAAGTCGTTTGCTCCGAATGTCGTTTTCCCAGTTCCGCTTGTGTATCCTTTGTTATATGCATAAGCGACATATTTGTAGGCCCAGCCTGGAACATCTGTAAACGGGCAAGTATAGTCACTGTTTTGAGCAGCTTTTTCTTCTCCAAGCATTCGAAGAAGAAAAACAATCGCCTGTGTTCTGGTTGGAAGAGCTTCAAGCTCATATCCTTTGTCTGTGCCTGCAAAAAGTCCCATTTCTTTCAGAGCATTTGCACGGTCAAGGGTAGTTTCAATAACTGCATATTGAGTTGTTGTGGTCGGTTCTATTGCAAACGCTGTAGATGCCAAGCTAAAGATGATAGTGCAAATAAGAAAAAAAGATATAAATACTTTGTTTGCCATAGTCTTTATTCTCCTTTTTCTTACAATATAAAAATGATATAAAATAATATAATATAAATCGATTAATGTCAATTGTTGTAAGATTATAAAAATTTAAACTGTTTATTGTGAATTTTTATAAAGATAGAGTAAAATAGCCTGAGAGAATTCACTTACGGCAATCAATCCGTTGTTTCTGTCAACAGCTTTTTGAAAAGAGATTTTATTTGCTCAAGGCACATTTGCCAGTATATATGCTTCTTCTTCACCGTAAGGCCTACTCCCGTTGCTTCAAGCAGCCTAACAGCATTGATAATCCTGTTTTTGTAAGATACTTCGCCAAAAATGTCAAAATATAAATGCACCAAGATATTATTAAAGAATACATGGTGCATTTTTGACTAATTGTTATTAAGTTTGTCAGACATGTTCGTTGATTGTTATTGAGTTATAGATTCTGTATAATTTCCATCATCACCACCGCACATAAGCCAAAAAGATACTTTGCCAATCAAAACTCCAATATTTCCATATTGCCTATATTCTTCAAAGGCACGAGTAAGTCTTTCTGATGAATATGGGTTTGTTAATAATTGTTTAAGGTCTGCTTCAAATTCTTCTTGAGTAGAATTACCATTTTCTATTGCAGTGTCTCTTGCATACGTATAATTGAAGTCATTAGCATCAATTAACTTCTGAAACTCAGTTCTAAAGATTTCAACAGCTTCTTCTTTAGTATAAATGTAACCATCTTTATCTTTTTTGGGTTCAGGCTGGGTTTCTTCAATTTCAAAAGGTTCCCCAAACGGCTCTTGAACTTCAGGGTTCGACACTGCTACTTTCACACCGTCCAGTTCTGTCAGCCTGGTTTTTATTGCAATTATTTGTTCCTTAGTCAAATTCTCCTCGTCAAGCATAGCTATTAATTCATCCTTCGTCATATGCTCAATATTCTTTTCTTCGGTAGGTTCCGGTTCAGCTGCCTGGGCAGGAGTAGACGATTTTCCGGATGTTGTTGTTTGCTCTGGAACGGCACCAATTTCAGGTTCATGTTCAGCCAATGCTTCTTTATCTACCGAAGCTTTCTCTTCAGTAATGAGGTTATCAAACCCTTCATTGTCTGAAGGAGACAACTGGATATCTGAATAATCCATTTCAGGTGTGGGTGTTACTGAAGGAGTAGGAACCTTGCTTCCCTCATTTTCCATTACAGTAAGTGGCTCAGCATTCTGATTATGTCCAAAATACAAAAACGCTCTAATTCCAAGAATCACCACTAAAACAGTAAGGCCTATAACCGCTATAATCTTTCGGTTCACTATCATATAATTTTCTCCTACAGAAAAAAATTATATTTGCCATTTATTGTATCATAGTTGCTTTCCATCAGCAATAGTATCAAAAGGGAAGTCCTGCTAATAGGGATATCATTTTATGTCTCATTCTTATCTCCTTTATCTTTAATACCTCATTTCTTCATGCAGAACCTTTTCAAAATATATAAAAGCATCTTAAAAGAGCTAAAGCGTTAAAAGAAACGGGGCAAGTTCCGTAATATCTATAAAACCGCAAAATCGAATTATCAACTTGTAAAACGTACAATTTAGCAGTGTTTCGAGTTGACCAAAAAGGTTTAAATTACCTTCTCCTTAATTTAACAAATTATAAAAACTTTATATAATAAAAACATGAAATTATTTTTTGTCTATTCATTAGGTTAACTTAAAGCTTTTAGAGTTTTGAGAATAGACAAATTTAATTTTAATTTACTAATCTATGGAGGTAATAATATTATGAGTTTAAAAGAAAGGCTGAAAAGAAAAATTAAAGAAAAGATTATGTATGCTCTTAATAATGGGGAGGAAAGTACATTCGAACTTTATAATGGAATTTCACATCCAGATTTAGACGAAAACTACTTCGATATTGATGATTTGTTAAACCGTGTTGACATTGAGGAATTAGATGAAGAATTTGACCCTGAAGAACTCTATCCTACTGCTTTTGTTGGTTATAGTTCTTATCCGACGCTTGATGAGGCTGCTGTTATCTTTACGGTTGACGGGGAAGCAAAGACACTGACAATTGATGATTGCGAAGGTACTGAGGTCATTGAAAATATCGACGAAAAAATAGCAGACAAAATTGCAGAAGAAACGGCTGATTGGTTTGCCGATATAGTAAAAGATATCACTTTAAGGGAAGAAATCCGAGAACTGAAGCAGAAGCTCGACGAGTATAGGGATAATGATGAGTGTGATGATGAGTATGATGATTAATTACAGTAAAACAATCCAAAAAAGGGGCCTAATATAGGCTCTTTGAGAGTGTGAAGAAAAGTCTGTAAAATAAGCTTTCTATGATAAAATATAAAATCATAGGAGGCTTTTTTATGGCAAAAAGACGAGAGCCCATGAGTGAGGGTAAAAAGAACATTATCGCA
>Ga0134099_1001113_pt1 | contig 26963 bp, 26 predicted proteins | sample 10_taG_2_FD_105482 | JGI IMG/M metagenome (GOLD analysis project Ga0134099, IMG submission 105482) | Switchgrass degrading microbial communities from high solid loading bioreactors in New Hampshire, USA - 10_41_5_180_A2 metaG | ecosystem: Engineered > Bioreactor > Semi-continuous > Anaerobic >...
GAGGGTCGGGGGTTCGAGTCCCTCTGACTCCACCATATGGGATCATAGCTCAGTTGGGAGAGCGCATGGCTGGCAGCCATGAGGTCAGGGGTTCGAGCCCCCTTGGTTCCACCATATTGAATGAATAGGTTTGATACATACTTATCAAACCTTTTTTGTTTGGTATATATTAATAATTTGCTTTTATAGTGAATTATAAAGTAAAAAGTAATTTTATGATTGATAATGTCAATTATTATCTAATAATACTAGTTAAAACGGAGTAATTCTGGTTATAATTATTCCTTAATTCTAGGGAGAGTATAGTAATGAGTTAAAGAACTTTAGCGCATATAGAACCAATGATATCTCATATCTTCATTGGATAATTCTATTGTTTCCTCTTAACTAATAAAACAACTTGTGGGATTAATTATTGTACTATTACTTAGTTTTTGTTAGAATTAGACTAAGGAGTGATACAATGCCAAAATATTATAAATCTAGTGATCTAGACGACCTTTCTATGCAAGACGTAGTTAATATTAGAGAGAATGCAAGACAATTGCAAAGGGGAGCTTATTTCAAAGGAATGGGTATTATGAATGTATTCGGTACTGAAATAGTTGTCATCCTTTTAGAAAGACTAGGTATATTTAAAGGTGGTAAATATAGAGTCTATGTTACAGGCAGAGTAGTAGATTCACATATTGCCACGTCTAAAAGAGACTTGTATAACTATTTAGTTGGTGTTATGATTAAGGCTCATATCTATAGATTCAACAATTATTTTGATTTTTCTGATTATAATGACATTCTTTTATAATATTATTAACATATTTAGTGTTAATGAGATATTAAAAGCAGAATTAACTAAACTAATAGATTATTTGATAACTATAAACTGTGATAAGGCAAATTAGAGAAAGATGTATGAGAGTATTTTGGTATTTCTTTAAGTTAAGCTGTATTAAGTAGAGTTGATATTAGTCAAACTGAATTATACGCTCAAGCAGATAATACGATATATGAGTATAAGAAAAGCAAAAGTAAGGCGTAAAAAGTATTTCAGTTTAGAAACAAAATGATAACCACATTTTGTTTTATTTTGCTTAATTATGGGAATTTAATTAATGTATAAGTCATAAGAACATGTTTAAAAGTATTTTAAAATGTCAAATTATACTTTTCAGATAGTTAAATAGAGTATATAAATATGCAACAATAAGTATTGTTAAATATAATGATTATTTGGGAATAAAAATGTTGAAGTTAAGTTTTCATAGTGTTATAATGGTCACGTTGGCGATGGAGTTCCGCCATTAACCGCAGAATTGCTGATGACTCCTACCTATAACTTTTTGTTATTGGTAGGAGTTTTTTTGTTTATAGCGTAAGATAAGGGAGGAAATATAATGGCATTAAGTTTAGCAGTAATAATTATCTTTGGTATGGCAGTAAATTTTCTTTTTACAAAAATGAAATTACCTGGATTACTAGGAATGCTACTTGTTGGTGTTATAATTGGACCATATTGCTTAAATTGGATTGACAAAAGTATCATCAATATATCATCAGATATTCGAAAAATCGCCTTAATGATTATTCTGTTAAGAGCAGGATTAGGCATAAAAGTAAAAGAAATAGCAAAAGCTGGGAAAACTGCACTGTTTATGAGTTTTATTCCTGGCTTATTTGAGGGATTAGCTGTTTCAGTGGCTTCGATTTGGTTATTAAAATTAGATTTTATACGTGGTGGAATGTTAGGCTTTATTCTTGCTGCTGTATCACCAGCAGTTGTTGTGCCATTAATGTTAAAATTCATCGAAGAGAAAAAAGGATTAGATAAAGGTATCCCCATATTAATCTTGTCTGCAGCATCTATTGATGATGTTGTAGCCATTACATGTTTTACAACTTTTTTGGGATTTTATATTAATGGAAATATAAATATAGGTTTACAATTTCTCAATATACCGATTTCTATAATTTTAGGTATTGTTTTAGGATTAGTAATAGGAACAATACTAATATGGTTGTTTAATAAATTACACATCCGAGATACTAAAAAAGTCATATTAATACTTGCAGTTGCAATATTTATGACAGAATTAGAGAATGTTCTTGCTGATTATATTGTGATAGCGTCACTTCTTGGCGTTATGTCTTTAGGTTTTATGATAACTGAGAATAAACCTGAGTTGGGAGAAAGACTATCGAAAAAGTTTTCCAAATTATGGTTATTTGCCGAACTATTGCTTTTTGTGTTAGTAGGTGCAGAAGTAAATATTGATGTAGCACTACATGCAGGGTTAAAAGGATTAGTTGTAATAGTAATAGGTTTAGTGTTTAGAAGTTTAGGAGTTTGCTTGGCTACTATTAATAGTGGGTTAAATATTAGAGAAAAACTATTTGTTATAACTTCATACATTCCAAAAGCAACCGTACAAGCAGCGATTGGATCGATACCATTGATGTCAGGAGTTCAAGGTGGTGAGTTAATTCTTGCTGTCGCAGTATTATCGATTATTTTTACAGCTCCTTTAGGATCATTACTTATTAGTATTACAGGAGAAAAGGTTCTCTCTAAGAGTGAGACTTTTAATTAGAAATAAAGGTTAAATTATTATGTAATATAAATTTATAAAGGCTGTAATAATTAACATCATGTTAACTATTACAGCCCTTTTATATATATTAGGATTGATCATTTTGATTTTTAATATCTTTTAATTCTTTAATTAAGAGACTATTTTCCACAATTATAGTATCCATTAGATTCTCATATTCATTTGATACTTGTTCCTTAAGTTCTTTCAACATCTTCACACCCAACTCTTCACCTTCTAATGCATTGCCAATGATATCATTAGTGTTTTGACTTTTAGGGAAAAAACGATATTTAATATCTTGAATCCATCCCATTAAACCAGCTGTATTAACAGGATTACCATTGGCATCTTGAATTGCTTTAGCTAATTTTAATGCATGATCATGATGTTTATGTTGGAATTCTTGAAATTTAGATTTGATGGTTGGGTCTTGCAGATGTTGAATATAATGATCATAACCAATAATCGCCATATGTTCTCCTTTTAGCGCTTGATTGAGATGCTTGATATCATCTTGTTTGTGCATACACATCCTCCTTTCACAATAGTATCATGTATATTTTGAATAAATATACTTTGTAAAAACTTCCATTAATAACTTGTCTTTATGAATCATGTTCATAGTATTCTAATGTTTAAAAATATTGTATTAATTTCATCTAGATTAATCCTACTTATTATGTTATATTATTTAAGATGGTTTTTATATGTAAATAAGTGATGAGTTAATTAGTAATGGTTAATATATCGAAAGTTATCAATTATAAATAAGTTGAAAGTAGAATAGTCTTATAATATTTTGTTTTAGAAGTATATCGTAATCGGGTATCAGATGTTGTCATTAGTGATTGAATTAAATAAAGATAAAAAAAGCTTTTATCTGTTGATGTTACTAATATATCCGCAATTAGGATATATGAAGAACTGGCATTCGTGAAAGTACTAGGAAATATGGTCACAGCGCATTTATGTAAATAGATTATGTTAAATTACAACATGTACCATAAGAATATAAATCTAATAGAATGGGAGAGTAAGATGAATTTTAAATTTTATCAACTATTTAGATCGATGAAAGAAGAGTTGGGATTAGAACGAGCTAAGGAACTATTTCCCGAGTATGAGACACTACCAGACAAAATGTCTAAGGAAGAACAAGTAAACCTAGCAAGAATCTTAATGAAAAGATTAGATGATGAACTCGATAAAGATAAGGTTATTTCCATTAGAATGAAACATCCTTGTGGTATACCTAAGCCCACGCAACAAAGAATAGGAGAGATTAAGGAAGAGTTTATTAATGATGATGAGCGTATTCATGCATTCATCAAACATTTAAATGGTACTTACGAACGTATATCTGATAATGGGTATCTTGTAACCTGGGGCCTTACAGAGTGTGTCTGTGAAATGTTTCGTAACTTAAAAGAATATGAACCTATTTCACCGACTTGGTGTCCATGTTGTAATGGTCATAATGAGTTGCTGTTTACAGCATTATTAGATAAAGAAGTAAAATCTGAACTATTAAGTGGAATTTGTGCTGGGCATAAAGAATGTTCGTTTAGAGTTATTATTAGTTAATTGCGTTTTATTAGTTAACTTATAGTAAATATACATGACGAAAAGTATTGTAATGTTACTTATTAACCTACTGATAGTAGAATTCAGTTAACAACACAATATTCAATTATGTTAAGTTGTGCGATAAAAAAGGATAATCTCTAATATCATTTCGAGACTATCCTTTTTTAAATTAGTTTAATTTTATTATTATTTTCTTATTTTAAGCATTTTCAATTATAGCTACTATTGGGATTAGTAAGAATGCTAGCCAAGATAGATGGAACAGTGTGAAGAAGTAGCCAATAGAGAAAAATAGGATGACAGAGATAAAAGGCATGAGTGCGGTTAAACGGACTTTATCGTAGATAATGATTCCTGCCATTGGTATGACAAGTAGTACTTGCCATGCCCATACCCATCCATTAACAGTAAAACCAAGGACGAAGAATAATATGATTGTAGCTAGAATGATGCTGAGCAAGATACGGGCTTTTTTATCATTGCGAAGATTAATGGCGATTTTAATAACCCCAAACACGATGCTTAAAGTGAGAGGTAGAATGAAACCAATAGCACCATAATACCAAGCACTATAGGTGTATCCCATGTAGAGATAAAAAATAATCGCCAAGATATAACTTAACTCTATTAGTACCAATTGGACTTTATTTTGATGTTTTAAGGTACCAAGCATTGGTATGATTAAAAAGACGAGCCATCCAAGATTCCATAATTGATAATAGGTGCCTAAAACAATGAAGATAATAGTCGCAACAAAAGGTGATAGGGCAACTGGAATATCTCTGATATCTACATTAACGATAATCGCCACTACAGGTATGGAAAAGAATACAAGCCATCCAGGATGCCATAGACCATAACCCCATCCTAGTATTAGGTAGATAATAACCGATACAAATGGCGTCACCCCGACAATTCCATCTTTAAGTTTTGATTCGAATAGAATAGCAGAGATAGGAATTAAAAGAAACACTAGCCACCCAGGATGCCATAAACCTTCTACAAATCCTAATAAGAAGAAGATAATTAATGAGATAAAGGGCATCGTTGCGACGATTTTGGTTTTAATGTTCTTTTCTTTCTTAAGTTGCATCGATTCGATTAGTTCTTGCACTACTTCTTTTGGATCACCTAAAATATGCCATACTTCATCATCAGTTTTACCAGATGCTAGGGCATCTTCATAGAGTTGATCATAATCAGAAATGATGTCTTCAATATCACGGGCAAAAGCTCTGTTTTCTTCAAGAACTTTGCGTAAAGAATACAAGTATCTATCCTTCATAGTTACCTCCTAAAATTTTAAGCACACCTTCTAAAAAAGAGCGCCATTCAGTTTCATATTGTTTTAATCTGTCCCTACCTAAATCTGTCATACGGTAGTATTTTCGAGGAGCACCGATATTAGTTTGTTCAACATAGGTTTCAAAATATCCTTGTGCAGTTAGTCTTCTTAGAATAGGATATACAGTGTTCTCATTAACATCGATGGCTTTCGATAATGTGTCAATTACTTCAAATCCATACATATCTTTACGGGAAATTAGGGATAAAATACACATTTCAACAATACCTTTTTTAAACTGTGTATTCATGCGTACCTCCTTATTGTGTAATACACAGTACTAGTATATATCAATACTGTGTAAAACACAATACCTAAAATATAAAAAAATAGAAAATTATAAAAAATATATAGATTTGGATGAGTTAATTATATATTATGCAAATCAATTAGGTAAATCAAATAATATGCTTTGATAGTTTTATTGTAAATAATCGCTTAATTATACAAGTAACTAGACATGATTTTATGTTATAATTAAAACATTAAATATAGTTAGGATAAGAAAGGTGAAATAATGAAACTAGATGGTTTTGGTTTATTTGTCAATGATATGGCGAAAATGATTCGCTTTTACCGTGATGTCCTTGGTTTTGAAATTAAAGATGAAGAGGATACCAATAATGTATATTTGATTAAAGATGGAACTCTGTTCATGCTTTACGAAAGAAAGAATTTTGAGAAGCTAACTAATCATAAGTATGAATATATTAAAGGCTTAAATGGACATTTTGAAATCGCATTGTATGTTGATACATTTGAAGAAGTTGATGAAGTATATCAAAGAGTTATTTCCTTAGGTGCAACTTCCGTGTTAGAGCCAACCGATACACCATGGGGTCAAAGAACTTGTTACATTGCGGACCCAGAGGGTAATTTGATTGAAATTGGTTCTTTTAATACGCCTTTTATAAGATAAATAGTTAGAGTAGTTATTTGATTATTAAGATGAAAAATATATTATATATTATAATGGTAATATAATTTAATAAAATAGGTAAGTGACCTGGGGGTCACTTACCTATGAGAGTAGAAATAAATGATGAATTAAAACTGACAATCAAAATGGAGAATATTACGACGTTCAATCGAATCTCTTACCCAATTATTTCCTCGCCATCTGAAACCAATGACTCTAGTATTGGTAATATTAGTAGGATAGAAATAAATACTACGACCATTTACTAAATGGATTAATGTTACTCTGTTTAGACATCTCCATAAACCTTGAGTATGATCTTGCCAAGGTGGAGTAGATGGGATGAAAGGTGGTCTGGGACGTGGTGGTCTACCAAATTCAGGTAGTGTCATTGCTGGTGGTTGCATGGGTGGACCAAACTCGGGAAGGATTTGAAATTGTGGTTGTTGGCGAGGATCATAGTATTCGTCTACATACCATGGGTCATTTATATAATATGGGTCATAGTACATAGGTCACTTCTCCTTTCTCTGTACATTGTATTATATGAAGATAAATGCATAATGCGTTATACTTATTTAAAAGTTTTATCACTGTAAAAGTGTTAACTTCTGCTTAATATTTGATTAGAAGGTGTTATGATGATCGATGGACATATCCATTTTCATAAGCAATCATATACTTTAGAAACTATCGAAAAGATGGTTAAAGTAGCTAAAGAAAATTATCTTGAAGAAATCTGGTTATTAGACCATACGCATAAGTTTCAGGAGTTTAAATTCTTGTATGAACCTATTAAAAATAATAAATTAAGTGCTAATTGGTTCAATAAGAAGAAGTTTGTAAGTATTAATGAATATTTAGATTTTATTAAGTTAGTTAAAACAATGGATTTTGACATTAGTATTAAATTTGGGTTAGAAGTATGTTATTTTCCTGAAACAGAAAACTTACTAAGAGAAGAATTAAAGAAATATCATTTTGATTTTCTCATAGGAGCAGTTCATTTTATCGATGGAATTGGTTTTGATTTAACTAAAGATGCATGGATAGATGTTGATGTAAATCAAATGTATAAACGTTATTATGAGATTATGGAATCTTTAATTAAATCCAACCTTTTTACTACCCTTGCCCACCCCGATAGTATTAAGTTATATGGTTTTTATCCAACTTATGATTTAAAATCTACATATGAAAAAATCGCGTCATTATTGAACGAACATCAAATGTCAACCGAAAATAACACAGGTTTATGGCATTACCAGTTTCCTTATCCAGGTCTAAATCCAGAGTTTCTTGAAACACTAAAAACACAAATGTTCAAATACATTATGCGAGTGATGCTCATGAGTATCAATATATAGGAGCTTATTTTGATAAGTTGTAAACAATAGTCATTTTTATATTAAGTTGTGAGGGGTATTAAGAGATGATTGTCCAACATGTGGTAAAGTTATGCAAAAGGGATATATACCCGCTTATAATTTTCCCTTAATGTGGATACCAGAGGGAAGTTCGGTAACGTACACTATTTTTGGTAAGCCAAAAGGAGCAATTCGTTTAACAAGTACACCGTTTATGAGTGTTCCGAAAGCTGAATCATATTATTGTGATGCTTGTGAACTTATAATTACTCCTGTAAAAAAATAATAATGCAACAAAATTTACATGTTAGGTTTGTAACTATTTTTCATTTTTGTTCTTTTATTTTTGTCAAAGATATAGTATAATATCTTTGACCAATGGAGTCATAGCTCAGTTGGGAGAGCATCTGCTTGACGTGCAGAGGGTCGGGGGTTCGAGTCCCTCTGACTCCACCATAGAATAAATCAAACTGATACGAAAGTATCAGTTTTTTTGTGTATATGTTGGTAATTATGATATTTAATCACTCGGTCATGTTTAATTAACCGAGTTATTTTTATTTCTTATATGATTTAAGATAGTTATTTTAATATGTTATGTATTAACTTTAGAAAACATCAAAAAAGATGGAAATATAATTGTTAAAAATGGCTACAAGAATTTAAAAAGTTAATTTATTCGCAATAAAAATATTATATAAATAAATATTAGAATAAAATCAATTGCCAAAAATGGTTAAATTAATCATTTTTTATTTACTATAGATGATGAAACGCTTACAATTAAAACGAAGACTCAAAAATTATTATATAAGAGAGGAGTTAAGTATGAGAAAAAAGATTATTGCTTTTTTGATGTTTATTTTTACGATTCTAAGTTTCGTATTAACTAGTAAAGTAGTAACCAACGCAGCAAATGTTCCTATAAATCTCGCTCCCTGGGATATTGTGAACTGTTGGGATGGCGAGAAAGTATGGACTACCGAAGGTGCCAAAATCATTCTACCAGGTGGTGTTCCTGATGCATGGAACCGTAGAGCAGATGTATTAAACAATAACACATATGGACCACTATTTGATATTAGTAAAATGGATAAAGTATCGTTCAAATTCAGCATTGGTTTATTCGGTACTGATGGAACGATTATTTCCAAATCTAATAATAGTACTGCTATAGATATCCTTGTAATGAATGCCAGTAATGACCAAGAAATTATGTTACTAAGGATTTGGACGGACTCTGGATCTTGGAATAATGGTAATCATTCCTATGAAATTTATCCTATCTACAATAACTGGGATACCAAAGTATATGGAAGTAATTGGATTAAAGGGGACGCTACATTATCTAGCGAATTCTTTATTCAATTCAGTAAAGAAAACTTATTTGAAAGCTATGTTGGCGGTAGTGACACCATAACGCGATTAGATGATGAGAATAATACGCTCTTAAACTATCGTTATCGTTTAGATGGAGTTGAACGAATCTATTTCCGTATTGCGGGTGATAATGGTTTCAGCGCAAATACCGATATCATTATTAAAGAAATAAACGGACAAAGTCTAGAAAATGATGGTAATAACTTTAATGATACAGTCAGTCCTGTTATCTTTGACCGTGGTGTTAGTGCTACAATACCTTATGGTGAAGAATATACTTTAAATGTTGATGCCTATGATTTGTTAAGTTCCATAACATATCGTGTTGAAACTGAAGAGGGCACGGTTCTTAATCCTAATGGTAAGTCATTTACTCCTAACACATTAGGCACATATAGTGTAGTTTTAGTTGCCACCGATGCAGCTGGAAATGAAGCACGTAAGACATTTACATTTAATGTCACAAGTGAAATTACACCTCCAATACTTGAAAATGTTCCTACTTTAACAGATCTTAATGTTGATTACTTTGATATTATCACTTTTGATGCTCCAACAGTAATTGATGAAACTGGTGTATATACATTAAGACTTCATATTTACACAGGTGAAACAGTATCAGATGACCCCATACTTACATTACCAATTAAGAACGATAAATTTACTACTCAGATTCCTGCTAATTTCACGAGTGGCAACTATACGCTCGTATATGAAGCAACAAATGAAATAGGCAGCACAACCTCTACTCCACAAACTATTATGATCAATGTCGGTTCTGTTTACAGTAATACATTTATTGAACCAAATAATAAATATGGTTTAGCTGATTATGTTCCTGATGGGGTAAGACTTAGAACAACAGGATTCACTTGGTTTGAACTAGGCACTTTTGAAATGAAATATGGCTTTGATATTAAGTTTAAAGTGCCAACTAATGAAAAAATAACCAATGATGCTTTAAGTGGTTATGTTGAAGTGGTATTAGCTGACCCTAATAATCTCGATTTACATGTGATGTATCGTGTTTGGGTCCAAATATCAGGTCCAGATAATCCAACTAATATCTATATAAAATATCCTGACCAAAACTACATTGATTTAACCGATGCTGGTTGGATCAGCAAAACTGTTGATGGAATCCAAAATCATTTCCATATGGCTTTTGATTCAGAAAACTACTTTATTGGAGAAAGAACCAGTGGCATGGTAAATGCTGATCGCGGTCAACAAGAAATCAAAGCATTTTTAGAAACTGTTGGCCATACTAAATTAACCGTATTCCTTGCCTCTTATTCACTAGGGGATAAGAATTACTTTGAAACGATTATAACTGAAATCAATGGCCAATCATTAAAATCAACTAATGGTGTAATCAATGATGTTAAAGATGCAACATTAATTGTTGAAGATGTTGATGCTGTCGCATTAATAAATGAAAAGTTAACTTTCCCTGTTTATGTATATGATTTATTTAATCCTGAGTTAACTTACACAGTAAAAGTAACTACACCAACGGATGAAGAGTTAGTATTTAGCGATTTAAGTGATGCATTTACCTTTACCCCTGAAGAATTAGGTTCTTATACATTTACCTTCACTACAACGGGTGTTAATGGAAAAGAAATAAAAGTTACTAAAGAAGTTTTAGTCAAATCAAAAATAACGTTACCAACTATAATATTAAATGGTTCATATAAGAGTAATTACAATCACAATGAAACCATTACTATTCTCTCTGCAAATTATAGTGAAGATATTCAACAAGAATCTATAAAAATCACAATTCAAAAGCCGAATGGACAAGTAATCGAGGTGAAATCGGGAGATTCCTTTACCTTTACTTTACCTGGAATATATCGAATTGTTTATTCTGCAAAAGATGCTGCTGAACCAGAACCAAATGAAGTTACTTTAACATACTTAGTTAATGTACCTGATGAAACAAAACCGGTTGTAGAGTTAGAGACTGAACTTCCAACTAGAGTTGAATTAAATAAAGAAATTGAACTACCGCAAATCATCGTAACTGATGATAGCGAGTGTAGTATCGAAGTAGTTCTTACTAAACCTAATGGCCAACGTATGACTTTACAATTAGTAAATGGTAAATATAAGTTAAATCTTAATGAAATCGGTACTTGGAAAGTTACTATAACTGTAACTGACCTATATGATAATGCGACAACACTAAATTATGATATTCTTGTAGTTGAACCCAAGAGTAATACAGGTTTGATTATTGGTATCATCATTGGTAGTGCGATAATCGTAATTGGCGCTGTAGTGTTATTTATTCGTCTTAAGAAACGTTAATAAAGTTTAAGTGCACTGCACATTTTTGTGCAGTGCACCGCTTCGCTTATATTGAATTGAGGAAGGAGGTATGAAGTTGAAGCGAATCGTTTTCCTCTTAATATTTGTAATAATGATTGGATTAATCGTAGCATGTAATAAACAACAAGGTACTACTACTGAGCATACTACTAATCCTGATTTAACCGATCCGTTATATGATGAAGAAATAGTCGTATCTTATATTCATACTGATATTAATACTGGTAAAACTTATATCATGGTTGATGATAAGCCATTCCTATTCATAGGCGCGGAAATACGTGTAGATGCTTTAATTAATACTGATAAATATTCATATGATTTCATTGAGACTCTTTTTGCGAAAGCACATGAACTCGGAGTAACAGTTGTACAGATACCAGTGGAATGGAAAGATATTGAACTTGAAGATAATGTCTGGGATTTTACGTTTTTAGATAAGATGTTGACTTTCGCGAATAAATATGATCTTAAAATGGAGTTCTTATGGTTTGGAACTAATATGTGTGGTGACACTCATAGTTATACGGTTCCTGACTACATTTTACGTGATGGCAAGACTTATCCTAAACTTGATGCGATACGAACTGGTGAGTTCTGGAATTATTATGGTATCATGTGGTATTTAGATTTCAATAATCACAACTTAATGGAAAAAGAAGCACGCGCTGCGAAAATGATGATGGATTATGTATGGGAATGGGATCGTACGCATGGCGCTAAACATCCAGTTATCGGAGTCCAAATTCTCAATGAAGCAGATATCTTTGTGCGTTGGCGAATTGACCAATATCAAGTTCAAAGTAAATCTGGTGGCAAGATGTCGTATGAAGAAGGATGGCAAAAGATTATGGATTCTTTGGATTATATTGGGAAAGCAGTAAAATCAGCTAAATATAAAGTCTATACCAGAACAAATTTCGCAAATTCTACAGGTGCAGATAATTTATCAAATGGTCATGGTATTTATGAGGGAAATAATGTAAAACTACCTCCAACATGGGCCATGCAAATCTTTAATCTGGACGGAATAGATATAGTAGGCGATGATCCATATAAGTCAAATGTCAGTGAGATTAAAGGAATAAGTTATATGTATGGGAAAAATCTACAAGGCAACTTCTCTCATATCGCTGAAAATGATGGTTCATATCGTAATACTCCCTCACTAATATTAACAGCAGTATCCCAAGGTGCTGGGTACGTAATATATGACTTATTTACTAGTCCTTTCTTTGTGAGAAATGGTACTTCAGGTGTAGAACAAGGTATCGTTAAGTTAGATAACGAAGGTAATCTTGTAAACAAGGAACATTTTGCACCGACCAAAGTATTAATTAGTGGATTAAAAAAAGCATGGAGTGAAGTGGTATTAACGACACCTGAAAACTTTGCGGCATTCAATGTAGTAAGAAATTATCCAGATTCAACAATTACCCAGGAAATTCGGACCAATTCAGTAATCATTAATTTTACTACCAATACTTCTGCCCTTGCCTTTGCCCTTGAACGCGAAGGATACTTAACGGTATTTGCGACCGATAAAGCTTACATGTCATTTGGTAATATTGAAATTGATACAGTAGAAAAAGGCTACTACGAAAGTGATGGTATTTGGATTTCTCTAGGAAGTGTAAATATTACTAATCAAACTTTAGAATTAATAGATCAAAATGTTTATCGCATCAAGATTAAAAGTGTCAATGAACAACTAACTAGTACAACTTGGGATAATATTGGAAGTTAGTGGGGTGAGATGATGAGGTTAAATAAGTTAGTATTTACTTGTTTTGTAATATTATTAATTGTTCTTGTCGGTTGTAATAAACAGAAGGAAAATAAATTAGTTAGAACCAGTGAATATATTGAGCCATACGCCATTATCACTAGCGACCAATATAAGACCCATCTAGTTGATAAGTATGGGATACCTTACATTATGTTGTCGACAGAGATTAGGACGGATATATTAATGTTTGCGGATGGATTGACTCCTGAAGAAATGGAGCCCTACTTTGCGTTAGTAAAACATACAGACCTAAATACTATCGAGTTACCTATTATCTGGAGCGATATTGAAATAAGTCAAGATCAATATCGTTTTGATACAATCAAAACGTATTTGGATTTAGCGAAAAAGTATGATCTAAAAGTTAACTTATTATGGTATGGTTCCTTGGTCGATGGAGAAACTCGCACAGCCTTAATACCCCAATATATCAGAGAAGATGAGAAAACTTATCCCATCATACAAGATTTGTATGATTTTGGGATATTTGGGCGTGTTAAGATATATGATTGGACGAACGATAATTTGTTGTATCGTGAAGGATTAGCTCTATATAATGTGATGAATTACGTCTATGAGTGGAACAAAAACAACGATAATTATGATCCTGTTGTTATGGTTCAAATTGGCCAAGGTGCTGATAGATTTCCACGTTGGCGCGTTAATCAATATGAAGTAAAAGATGAAGATGGGTTGTTATTGGCAAATGAAGAAGCATGGAACATTGTTAATACTTATTTAAATGAAGTGGCAAAAGGTGTTAAGTATGCAAAATACCGTGCTTTAACACGTGTAGAATTTACCGAACAAAATGCGGTTGTCAATTATGTCCGCACCATTTATCAGTTAGATAACATTGATATTGTAGCCCCAACCTATCTCCATTCAATCGCTAATGTCAAATCAGGCATTCGCAATTTTAGTGATGAGTTTAATGATATTCCTATTATCATTCCTGAAAACTGGGCAAATGACCATAATCATCGTAGTTTACTTGCCACCTTTGCCTTAGGTGGAGTGGGCTATGTCGCATATCCCTTATCATGGGCAGTTTATTATCCCGAGCCCGTTAATGGAGCACTATATAATCGTATAAACATAAATGGCAATAATCTAGAAGAACAGTTTACGCAAAAAGGTACACGGGCTAATGATACTAAAGCGATTACCCAAGGGCTTACAAAAGCATATATTGATGTTGCGAAAACTAAGCGGGGTAATTTTGCGGTTATCGGAATGGATAATCGAATTAATGTCGGAGATCCACAAAAGATTTATACTCAATCAGGTGTTATGTTTTCCTATCAAAGTAGTGAACAAAGTTTAGGGTTTGTTCTTGTAAACGATGGTTATGTTTATGTATATTCAACTGCCAATGGTGTGATAACTTTCAGTAATGTAACATTTATTACTGCGACTAAAGGTTACTATGATAAACAAGGTAACTGGATTAATGAAGGTTCAGTTTCATTCATCGAGAACAATTTAGGGTTAGAAATTGAAAAAGAAACCCTTTATCGGATTAAGATTTATACAGTTAATCCATTACCAACAACCATTCCTACAGACTACGTCAACACAGTTGATTCCATTAGAGAGTGATAATATGCGAAAAATGATGATATGTAGCATGTTATTAGTAATGATATTGCTCGGCGGATGTAAATTGAATAAGGAGGTTACCACAGTGACAGTAACAACAGAAACGCCAAAAGAAGAACTGCAGGTTGTTTCTCAGATAAAATATACGGATAATGGCAAAGCATATTTTACGGTTTTAGGTAAACCTTTTCTCATCATCGGTGGACAAGTACGATTAGATGGTCTCCAAAATCGTGGTGAAGGTGCATATCAACCACCAGAAATGGCACCTAAAGCAGCAACTTGGGATGAAATTGAACGTTACTTTTCAGAAGCTAAGCATTTTGGGTTAAATACACTCCAAATTCCTATTGATTGGCGCGATATCGAACCAGAAAAAGACATTTATGATTTTTCAGTTTTGGATAAGTTATTGACACTTGCGAATACATATGATTTAAAAGTGGAGCTATTATGGTTTTCCACTAACATGTGTGGAGATTCTCATAGTTTCCATATTCCTGATTATATTTGGAATGATAAAGAAACTTATCCACGTATGCAATATTTAAGCAATAAGCAATATATTGATGAACATTGGACTTGGATGTATGGATTTACGGGGTTCTTAGTCCTCGATGATGATGACCTTTTAGAGCGTGAGGCAAAAGTTCTGACAAATATGATGAATTATATTTATGAATGGAACAAGGCTAATGGGAATAAATTTCCAGTTATTTCAATTCAAGTACATAATGAGCCAGATGGGTTACTACGTTGGCGGGTAGATCAAGGTCAAATCAAATTCAATGAAGAGTTAGTAAGCAAAGAACGAATCTGGGAGATGACCCTTAATGCATTAAATAACGCTGGACTTGCGATAAAGCAGTCTAAATATCAAGTTGTCACACGGGTAAACCTTACTGTCACTACCTCAATAAATCCTTTCCCACAAGCTCCCTTTGCATCACCACTAGATGTGTTAGCTCTTGAAGGAATTGATATTATAGGAGATGACCCTTACACTGAAAGTCCAAAAATAATTAAGAATACGATTTTAAGTTATTCGATTCATGGTAATTATCCTCATATTGCAGAAAATATGGGTAATTATGCTGCAACCCCATCTCTTTTATTGGCAGCATATGCAGCGGGAGGATCATATAACATTTACGATTTTGCGACTCCACCATACTTTGTTTGGTTTAATGAATATTTAAATAGTACATATCAAATGGATCAAGGTATTTTAAGACCTGATTTTTCTAATAAACCCCATTCTGAATTAACAAGACGGATTATTAAAGGTATCAATGAAGCTTTCTATATTATTGCGTTAAGCGACAAAGAAAACTTCGCAACTTTCAATATCCATAAACCTCTACCTGAACACAATCTCACGCAAACGATCAACACCAGTAATGTGCAATTTACTTTTAAAACTGATAATGGTGCAATTGGTTTTGGGATTACTGATGATGAATACATTTATGTATATGCGACAGATCATGTTCAAATTAAAATGGATAATGTGGTATTATATCCAGTTGCTTATATAGGTAAGTTTGCAGGGGATGGTCAGTTTATTAGTTTAGAAACGGTTTATCCAACGGATGCGTATATTTCTATTGAAGGTGGTAAATTGTATCGTTTTCGAATGCGAGAAAAAGGGGAAAGATTAAATAGCACAACTATGGATAATATTTAGGAGGGCAAGATGGTTAATTGTCGGGTTGTTTCACTCGTTTATTATGAACATGCCCCAAAAGAATACGTACTAAAACATCATCATAATTATTATGAAATGGTTTTTTATAAGAATGGTACTGGTGAAGTAAATATTGAAGGGGAAAAGCATGATTATTATCCTAATACAGTTTCCATTGTAAAACCAGGGGATGAACATGATGAGTTGTCAAGTACTTTTACAATCGTTTATATTGTTTTGTTTGAAGTGGTGAAGTATTTTCAACTTGATAATATTCTCATCACTTTAGATGAAGAAACCGCAAATCATGTCAATAACTTGTTTCTCCTAGCCTTTAAAGAGTATCAAGAACAAGGGTTATTTTATAATGAGTATGTAAATTCATTGTTTAATCAAATACTCATTGAAATATTAAGGAAAACAACCAATTACAGTATTGAAAAACGCCATAATTTCTATATTGAGCAAACTAAAAAATATATTCGCGAAAACTATGTCAATGATATCGATTTTAAAATGTTAGCCAAAACCTATGGATACAGTTATGATCATTTTCGTCATCTCTTTAAAGAGCATACAGGGATTACTCTAAATCAATATTTATTAAATACTAGACTTGATATAGCTAAGAATCTATTAAGAGATACCGAATATGCGATTAAAGAAATCGCTTATCGTTGTGGTTTTTCGAGTGATTCTCGCTTTGTGCATTTCTTTAATGCGAGGATGGGGATTTCACCATTAAAATTCCGTACAATGATCCGCGAAGATAACGCACTAGGTGTCGTACGTATTAATAAAGAATAAAGACGTAAGCGAGGTTGTTACGATGCAGTTACCTAAGATATTACTAGATACAGATTTAGGTGGAGATTGTGATGATGTAGGAGCAATTGCCTTACTCAATGTCTTTGCCAATCGTAAGGAAGCAGAAATCCTTGGCATTACTCATTCAACGTCACTTGAATGGGGACCTGCCTGTATAGATATTATTAATCGGTTTTATGGACGAAGTATTGACCTTGGTGCCTATGCCAAAAAAGGGTTTCTTGACGGTCCTCAGTTTAATCGGTACGCTGAAAAATTAGCGATGAAGTTTTCTTCTCCGTATCTGAATCGCAGTCTTGCCACGGAAGCCACAAAATATTTACGAACGAAATTGTTAAGTTTAAAAAATGAAAAATGTAAATTAGTGGGTATAGGACAGTTAAATAATTTAGCTGATTTACTTAGATCAAGTGGTTGTGATGCAAGCAGTAAATCAGGGTATGAAATTATTAAAGATCAAGTTGAAGAAGTAGTACTCATGGGCGGTATGTTTCCAAATAATGATGAAAGAATTTATTTCCATGGTAAAGAGTATCAAGCTGAGTACAATATTGTATCAGATATTCCTAGTGCCCAATATTTTATCGCCAATTGTCCTGTCTCAATTACTTTTATTGATTTTATTATTGGTTATCAAGTTAAAACTATTGGTCGGTTATTAGAACTCGGTAACATGGACAATCCAGTCACTTTCTCTTATTATCATTATTGTAACTCAAGTAGAGAGAGTTGGGATCTTATCGCTATTTATTATGCTGTTCGTGGTTTAGATGATGTGTTTGCTTACTCTGATCATGGTATTGTTACTGTTGATGATGAGGGAAAGACGCATTTTAAACCTTGTGAAACAGGTAAACATCGCTATCTGCGTTTAGTTATTCCTGAAGGAGAGTTAGCGAAACGCATTGATGACCTAATATTAAGCGATCGGATTTAGTGTGAGGTGAAGTAGTATGAAGAAAATCTTCTTCTTATTGTTAACACTTGTATTTATTGTGTTAACAAGCTGTCAAAAGGAAACACGGAGTTATCTTAACTTCTATGTTTGGGGTGATGCGATGGAAATTAGTTGGTATGAACGCATTGCCTCTGACTTCAAGAAAGAAACAGGTATTGAAGTTAAGGTTGTTCCTGCCACGGGAGATTATTATGATAATTTAAACATTCTATTAGGTTCAAAGAAGAATGCCCCAGATATCTTCTTTACTGAGCAGGGTGAAATCCTGAGCCAGTTAGCTGCTAACCGTTTATTAAACCTTTCTCCCTACATTGAGACCAAAGTATTAGATGTTCAAACAGAAACCAATCCTAATGGTAAGATTAAACTATGGCATATCAATGATGTTTATAAATTTGATGGTAATTATTATGCGTTTATCAAAGACTGGTCACCAGATTTTATTCTTTGGTACAATAAAGATCATATTGATGAATATAATCGTACTCATGGTTATCAAAAAGGTGACCCAGAATATATGGAATATCCTTCAGAAACAGTTCCTTTAACATGGGATGAGTTTCTTGATATGAGTTATAAACTCACTATCAAGAATAATCAAACCGTGCGCTATGGTACAATGTTAGATCGCGTACCTTGGAAACATCTATTTGAATGGATTCAAATGACGGGGGACACACCTTTTATCGATAATAAATATTTCAACGCCAATTCTGAAGGTGTAAAGCAAGCATTCCGATTTTTCGCAAATTTACAAGTAGGACCACAATCTTCTGCACCGATTGTTGGACCAACTGGTAGGGGAAGTGGTGAAATGTTTGCGAACGGTGATGTATCTTTTGTCTGGTTTGGCAGTTGGGCATATTCAGCCTTCAATTTTGATAATGTTTCTTTTAATATTGGCATTGCGCCACCTCCTGTACCTAGTAAGAATGAACCATTAACTGAAGTTGATCGTTATGGTGTGACCGCAGGGATGATAGCGTTAGCGATAAATAAGGATACGCCACTTAAAGATGAAGCAGTTAAATTCCTCAACTTTTACATGATAAAAGGGTTAGAATATATGGCTACTAAAGGATTTAACATTCCTGGCAATCAATTAATTGCGGAAAGTGATATTTATCGCAATCCCGAAGATGCGTTCTTAAGATATATGAACAACTTCTTCTTAGACTTTGCCTTAAATTATACTGAGCCAATTAGATATAATAATTATTTATCACAAAAGAAAATTGAAGATATTATTGCGAAACATGTTTCAACTTGGTTTAATAATTATAACGAGGGAGATTTGGATAAGGTTTTAAACAATATCGCTAATGATATCAACAATGAAATCGAGTAGGGGTGATATTTTGGGAACCAAAGTCCGAAAGAAGAAACTATCTGATAGTAGACTTTTCTACATATATATCAGTCCATGGCTAATAGGGTTAACTTGCTTTACATTGTTTCCTATGGTTTTATCACTTATTTTTAGTTTTACTAATGTGAAAATGTCTAGCGCAACCACAGCCCCACTCGAATTTGTCGGTTTAAAGAATTATATTGATATCTTTAAAAATGATCAAGATTTTCTCCGTTCCATTTTTAATACATTTATTTATGCTTTTGCGAAAGTGTTTTTAACGGTAGTTATTGGCTTATTAATCGCTCTTTTGTTAAATGCTAGCATTCCAGGCCGTAAATTCTTTCGAACTATGATTTATATGCCAGCTGTAATCCCTGTAGTTAGTGTAGCGTTATTATGGAAATTAATATTTACAGGTAATGAGTTAAATATTGCGAACTATGTGTTAAGTTTATTTGGATTAGGACCATATCACTTTTTTGGTAATGAAATAATTGCGATGTTGACAGTTATATTTGTAGGGGTATGGAGTGGATTAGGACCAGTAATGCTTATACTTCTTGCAGCGTTACAAGGCATCTCGCAAGATTTATTAGAAGCAGCAGAACTAGATGGAGCCAACTCATTTAAGAAATTCATTCATATTATTCTTCCTTCTATTAGCCCCTCAATATTGTTTGTGACAATAACGGGATTAATCGGCTCCCTCCAAGCATATGCGGAAATTAAGTTATTAACAGGGGGAGGACCAGGTAACGCGACCACGACAATGAACTTAGTAATTGTAAATAATGCTTTCAATAATTTAGGTAGGAAAACTTTAGGTTATGCTTCTGCACAAGGCTGGATTGTCTTTACGATTATTCTTATTTTTACGATAGTCTTCCTTCGTTTAGCTAATAAACGGGTATATTATGAAAGTGGTGGTGCATAAAATGAAAAAAAAGAAGATAATTAAGAAAGTAATTCTTTTTATAATCGCTATTATAATTGCCACTTTCTTTGCCCTGCCATTTGTTTACATGGTTTTAATGTCATTTATGCCAGATTCAAATAGTATCTTTAAATGGCCACCCCAACTAATACCAGACAAATTTCCCTTTATAAACTACAAGGAAGCTTATGAGTATATCAACATGACAAAACTAATCTTAAATACACTAATAATGGTCGTTTCAACAATGGCCTTAGGTATCACTTCATCGTTGTTTGTAGCTTATGGTTTCGCCCGTTTTAAGGCTAAGGGGAGTAATGTTCTTTTTACCATTCTCCTATCAACTATGATGATACCTTGGGTTGTTACGATGATTCCCGCTTATGTTGAGTTTGAATTTCTAGGATGGATTGGAACGAGATTACCGTTAATTATACCTTGGATTGGTGGTTCTGCGTTTAACGTCTTCATGCTTAGACAATTCATTATGATGATTCCTAAGGAACTAGATGAAGCAGCAAAAATTGATGGTTGTAGCAGTTTAGGTATATTATTCAAAATTCTCCTTCCTCAATTAAGACCTGTACTCGCAACCCTGCTTATTTTCTTCTTCATTAATACATGGAGCGATTACGTGGGACCAAGCATTTATCTGACTGATCCAGATTTACATACACTTTCATTAGGTATGCAAAGATATTTTTCCGCATTAGGGACGGCCAACTGGGCATATGTTATGGCTGGTAGTGTAATCTTCTCTTTACCAATGGTGTTAGTGCTATTTTTTGCCCAAAAAGCTTTCGTTCGTGGTATTGTTACAACAGGTTTAAAATAAAAATAATAGGATGATGAAGATGAGGAAGATTTTTGTTTATGGTAGCTTAAATATGGATTTAGTTATTACCGCACCTTTTATGCCACATAAAGGAGAAACAATAATAGGACATAGTTTCTTTACCAATCCTGGTGGAAAGGGTGCCAATCAAGCAGTTACGTGTGGTAAACTTGGAGCACCAACGTTCATGATTGGCGCCGTAGGTAATGATATTTATGGTAAAGAAGTGAAAACTAATTTAGAAAAACATCAAGTGAATGTTGAATTTGTAGATAATGTCGAAGATGCAATGACTGGTGTGGCAGTGATTATCCTATCTGAAGATGATAATCGCATTATTATTGATTCAGGAGCTAATTATTGTATTAAAGATAACTTGTTAAGCGAGTGTTTGGATAAGTATGCCAACGAGGGGGATATTTTCGTAACTCAATTAGAAATACCCAAGGATAAAGTATTAACTGGTTTAATGAAAGCGAAAGAAAAGGGATTATTTACTATTTTTAATCCTGCTCCAATAAGTGATTTAGATGACATCTTGTTTAAATATAGTGATTTAGTAGTTTTAAATGAAACGGAAGCAGCTTTTCTTTCTGGACTAGATCCAAACAAAGCATTGTCAGAAACATTTAAATACTTATCTAAACGTGGTATTAATAGGTCAATTATTACTTTAGGCGAAAAAGGGTCTGTCGCTTATATCGATGATGAGTTTAATTATGTTTCGGCGGTAAAAGTACAAACAGTCGATACTACTGCAGCGGGAGATTCATATGTTGGTGCTTTAGCGACATCTATCGCGGAAGGTAAAACGATTTTTGAAGCGATGAAGTTTGCAAGTAAAGTTAGTGCTATCACTGTTACTCGGAAAGGTGCACAAAACAGTATACCTACAAGAAATGAGGTAGAAGCATTTTACCAAAAGAATTAGATTTAGTAGTTAAGCAATAATGATTTAGATTTTAGAGATTTAACCATAATAAAAAATCGCTTAGGCGATTTTTTAATTTGTAATTATAACATGTACTATTTACGAAAAACATGGTAAAATCATTATACGCTATTTGATTAATTTTAGTGCTGTAGTTAATGAAAGAGTTGCATTAGTAGTTAATATGTATGGATGCCCTAATCGCTGTAAACATTGTTGTTTAGGACATATGCCTAGTATCTAAATGGATAAGGAATTGATAAGTATTTAGTTGATTATTTTAAGGATTATTTTGATAGTATTACTTATTATCCATGGGTTAGAGAACCAGATTATATGGATAATTATCGCGAAAGATGGCTTAGAGATAACGGGATATCGGTAGGAAAAAAACAGATGAGAGATGAATGGAAAATCGGGAATATCTTGACTGATAATAAAGCAGGGTTGATTAGAAAAATTATTTCTAAAGACACTTTCGCGTTAAGTGTGGTACTTAAATATCCAATTACTAGTTTGGTACGCGATTTTGGTAATCTTAATACTGATAAAGCCTTTGATAAAGAAGATGATTCAATATATTTACTAAATAAGAAAGTGAGACAGGAGTATTATGATAACATTCAAGAAAATAACCGTAGATAATTTTGAAGATTGTCTTAGACTTAGCGTTACGGATGAGCAAAAAGTTTTTGTGGCGTCAAATGCTTATAGTTTAGCTGAAGCATATGCACTTACCAATCATCCCCTTTATGTACCGTTACCATTAGGAATTTATGTAGATGATACCATGGTTGGTTTTGTGATGGTGAATTATGAACCAATCGATAAGAATAATCCTGATGATTATGAAGACATCTATTATTTAGCTCGAATGATGATTGATAAAAGATATCAAGGTAAAGGTTATGGTAAAGAAGCATTACATAAACTCATCGTGTATATTAAAACATATCCATTAGGAAAAGCAAAGACCATCGTCTTATCTTGTAATATTAATAACCATAAAGCCTATTCTTTATATGTAGCAGCGGGATTTAAGGAAATGGGGATTCAAGATGCGGATGGCGATAATTTATTACGTTTAGAATTAGAATAATCTTATCTTACTATCATTGGAGAATAAGCAATACTCAAAACAGGGAAAGTAAGGTGAAATTATGGAAATCGAAATTAAAAAACTAACTCCAGAGTTAGTAGAAGATTACCTTCATTTTTTTGATGTTACGCCCCATGATGATTACCTTGAAGAGCACAAATGTTACTGTGTGTATTGGGCAAGTGATGATTGTGAAGGAAAGGATTTTTCAACAGCAGAAAAACGAAGAGCTCTAGCTTATGAGTATGTTAAGAGTGGCCACATTCAAGGTTATTTAGCCTACCATGAAGGTAAGGTTGTAGGTTGGTGTAATGCGAATAACCTCGCAAAATGTGTTAAATGTAGGGGATTTCAGATTGACCTAGGACATGTACCATTAGATGATAAAAAGGTAAAAGCAGTATTTTGTTTTACTGTCGCACCAGAAATGAAGCGTAAAGGGATAGCGACAGCGTTATTAGAAAGAGTATGTGAAGATGCTAAGTTAGATGGTTATGATGTAGTAGAAGCATATCCATTTAATGAAGATGGTAACCATACATGTGATTTTGGTGGTTATATTAATATGTATCGAAAATGTGGTTTTGAATTATATTTAGATACATTTAAAGGAAAAATTATGCGTAAGTATTTAAAGTGATTAACATAAATAAATTATATATTAAGATTTTATTATTAAAATAAACAAGATTATAACCTAATTTCTGGAATAAAAATGATGCTATACTTAAAACAATAAGTGTAGCATCATTTTTTACCTTATAGATAAAAAAAACTTTGATCTAAATGAAAATTAAGCATATTACAACTAACGCTTTCCTATAATTTAAACTCTAGCATTTTATAGTATTTATCATAGAAAAGTATCTATATCTTCTTTTAGATTCTTCTTACTATCGTTGAGGTTTTGTTTTATAATAGTATTAATAAAAAGAAAGTAAGGTGAAGTTATGAAATTTGAGATTAAAAAACTAACCCCAGAATTGGCAGAGGATTATGTTCATTTTTTTGATGTTACACCTCATGATGATTTTATTGATGAACACAAGTGTTATTGTGTGCTTGGCTAGTGATGATTGTGAAGGAAAGGATTTTTCAACAGCAGAAAAACGGAGAGCTCTCGCATATGAATATGTTAAAAATGACCACATTCAAGGTTATCTAGCATATCATGAGGGTAAGGTTGTAGGTTGGTGTAATACCAACAATCGCGCCAATTGTTTAAAAAGTATAGGTTTACGTTATGTCTTAGATTATATTCAACTAGATGATAAAAAGGTAAAATCAGTATTTTGTTTTACCATCGCACCAGAAATGAAACGAAAAGGGATAGCGACAGCGTTATTAGAAAGAGTATGTGAAGATGCCAAATTAGAAGGTTTTGAACTAATAGAAGCGTATCCATATAAGGAGAATAGTTATCAATCATCTAATTTTGGTGGTTATGTTAGTATGTATTTAAAATGTGGTTTTGAACTATATTTAGATACCAGTAAAGGACCAGTCATGCGGAAGTATTTAAAGTAATTATTATTAATTAAAATAACTCTTCATTTTTGAAATTACTAGATATATAATAAAATTACAGGAAGAATAAGATGAGTGGAGCCATAGCTCAGCAGGGAGAGCACTTGCGTCACAAGCAAGGGGTCATGGGTTCGAGTCCCGTTGGCTCCACCATGTTGAATTACAAGGTTTGATATAATATCAAACATCAAATATTTGCTGGCAGATAGGGAGATTTTTCCTTTCCGCCAGTTTTCACAAGATCAGTATAGTCAATCTTTGGACTATATATTGATCTTTTTTGCTTTTTTAGGCAATGATTTAACGATTTGACTAAAATTTAATTTAGCAACTATTTAACGATTATCTAACAATTGAACGATTATGGGAGGTTTTGAACGATTTTAGAAAAAACATGACTTAAATTGATAGTTTATTAAATAAATTTTGGACGATTTGATAAAAAATGTTATACTAATTATAAGAGGCTTAAAAGTAAAAAGATAAAAGAAGACATAAGTTTTTATTCTACTGATTAGAAAAAGATAAAAAATTAAAGGTTATTGAAAGGTGTAAATATAAAATTTTAGATAAAAAAATAGTTTTCAAAAAATTAAATCAATATCCATCGTTTTAATGTTATTAATGATAGTTGCAATTTTTAATCTACCGTATGGATACTATATTTTTTTAAGAGTGGCATCGTTGGTATGTACTTCATTTATAATTTTTAATCTGTATAATATATGTAAGTTTGAAGATTTAATATTCTAATTGTAACTATAATCTTAATTATATTTAATCCAATTTTTCCATTTGGAATGGAAAAGTCTAATTGGCGCGTTTTCAATTTAATAGCTGTTTATATTTTGGATATTTAGCTTTCTATTATTGTAGAGAGAAATAATCCCTTTTATCAATAATAACAGTTATGATTAAGAGGATATATTATGAAAAAGGCATTTTTGATTTTTTTAGCAATTATTTCTTTTCCGTTTATTTTCTCTGTTCTATATATTTTTCGACTTATATATTTTTATTATCTATATTTTTCGACATATTTAGTTTCAAATTTATTTCAGCAATTATAGTTGTTATTTTCATGCCAATAGATATACGAAAGGTAAGCAAAATGAGTAATTACCACTTATTGATATGTATACGTTCCTTTAAATCAAATTTATTTTGTTCAACAGGTTTAATGTCCTGCTTAGGTTTTCCAATGCCAATAATACATGGCATCAAATAGTTATCTGGGTATCTTAGTACCGCTTTAGAGTGCTCCCCTTCATTTCCAAGAGGGATTCTTAAATTACAAGCATATCCTTCATAAGTAGCAGCTAAAAAGATGTTTTCAATACACGCCAAATGGATGCTAATCCATTTAAGTGAGATAAATTTTCAGGATGTAATATATCAACTTTTTGCTTAAATAATGGAATTATTAATGCTGATGCAGTAGCTAGCATTTGATATTGCTTAGGTACTGCATCTTTATAACATTTTTGTTGCAATGTATCATTCAGATTCCAATCTATTATTAATTGATTAAAATCACTCTCTGATATGTCTTTTGGTATTATTTCTAAAAGTCTAAATATAACACTCTTATTGTAAATGTTAGAATAAATTTGTAGAAAAAAGGCGGTATAAAAATACAGAACATCTAGACATTAACTTAAAGTGATTTATAATCACTTTAGGTGATAGAAAGATGAGATATGATGTAATGTATTCAACAAAAAGACTGATTGATAGTATGAAGATGAATAACGATGAAATGGATTTGAAATTTAATGTGAGTAAATTAGCTAGAGATTATGATTGTGATTGGAGAACCGCAAAGAAGTATTTGAGTGGTAACTATGAAAAAAGAGAAAGAAAACCAAGACCATCAAAATTAGATTACTTTAA
>Ga0134099_1001114_pt1 | contig 26925 bp, 17 predicted proteins | sample 10_taG_2_FD_105482 | JGI IMG/M metagenome (GOLD analysis project Ga0134099, IMG submission 105482) | Switchgrass degrading microbial communities from high solid loading bioreactors in New Hampshire, USA - 10_41_5_180_A2 metaG | ecosystem: Engineered > Bioreactor > Semi-continuous > Anaerobic >...
TAATCATTTATTCAGTTGTCTATATCCATAGGCTTATTTTTGTATGCCCATTTTTCGCTTATCGAAGTTTCTATCTGTAAGTATCATTTTTCTCTTGACAATTCATAGTTGGTCTCCTTTAAATAATGAACTGTTAACTCTTTTATTCAATTAATTCAATTATAGCAAATTCGGATTTAATTACAAATTATAGATGCCTATTTATTCAGTTGTATTGCGAGTGTTTACAACTCTTAAAAAATATAGCTTGTTTTTTACCTAATATTTTTACAAAGCTTAACATAATATTGCAACAATTTTTTTATAAACTTTCTAAGTAGCCACAGATAGCGTCAGTCTACTGTAGGATAAAGCTGTGACTCATTTCTGATTGATTCCAACATATCTACAGTTACTGTTAACCTTAGCGGCAATATTCCCGTTGACTTTACATAGCCTAATGTGGGCTTCTTCTTTTGGTGTATATCTCCTGTAATTACAAAGAAAAAGATGTATCCATTTTGATACATCTTTTCCACTGTAGCCCTCAATCGGAATCAAACGGTTTTATTCAAAGCTGTTTTTATCGAGATATCTTTTGTAGTATATAAGTTTCTCTATTCATTAAATATAATCAAACTTAAAATTAATACTTATCAAACTCATCATCATTAAGCAAAATCTGAACCTTATTTTCAGATAGGTCAGTTTGCGCAGCTTTTATATTTCCTGGCTTTTTCTGCGGCAAGTGTTCTATTTCTTCATTTTCCTGCTTCTTATCTCTTCTCTCAATCATTTCTTCAATTGCATGAATAATATCAGGGTTCAATTTTTCAGAGCTTGGGAAACCCATTTCTTTTTCAGCTTTGAGTTTAAAATTATTAACCATCTCTTTTAACATTTCAGCCTGACTTGATAGTTCTTCACTGGCAGATGCACTTTCTTCAGCAGTTGCAGAGTTATTCTGTACTACCTCGGCCACCTGTTCAATAGCCAGGTTGATTTGTGTAATAGCTGCAGCCTGGTCATTGGATGCAGAAGATATCTGGCTGACAAGCTCAGCTGCTTTGGAGATGCTCTCAACAATTTCATTCAGTGCCTGAGCCGTATTGTTTGCAATTTTTGTACCTACACTGACCTTTTCAATCGAGCTTTCTATCATAGCTGTAGTTTCTTTAGCCGCATTTGCACTCCTTTGAGCAAGATTTCTGACCTCTTCAGCTACAACGGCAAAACCTTTGCCATGCTGCCCTGCCCGTGCTGCTTCAACTGCTGCATTCAAAGCCAGAATGTTTGTCTGGAAAGCGATATCATCTATTACCTTAATAATCTTTGAAATATTTGTTGATGATTCATTAATATCATGCATCGCTTGTAACATTTCTTTCATCTGTTCATTGCCTTTAACTGCATTGCTTTTTGCCGCTAAGCTTAATTCGTTTGCCTGGATTGCATTTGAAGCATTATGTTTAACCTGTGCGGACATTTCTGTTATGGATGCCGTCACTTCTTCGATAGAACTGGCCTGTTCCTCTGAACCCTGTGATAACATCTGACTTGCACCCGCAATATGTTCCGCTCCGGCAGCTACTTGTTCTGCAGCTGAATTAATTTCCCTCATTGTCATGTTCAATGAATCTACAATTCTGTTTAAACTGTCTGAAATCAGTGCAAAATCGCCTTTGCATGTTCTGACTCTTTCAATGTTCAGGTCATTTTGCGCAATTCTTAACAGGATATTGCTGATTTCATTTATAACGTTTTTCAGTGTTGATGCCGTTTCATTAACGGAATTTGTCAGTATTAAATAATCGCCTTTGTAGTTTCCTTTTACAAATGTATTCAAATGCCCTTGGGAAATCTGCACCATAACGTCCTTTATTTCTTGCATAGGTGTTGCTGCAGAATCAATAATATTATTGACGCCATTTATGATTTTCACATATTCACCCTTAAACCTGCCAGCATCGCCTCTTATACGTAAATTACCTTCGGATGCTGCATTGGCAAGTGCTGTTGTTTCATCTATCAAAGCCTGTATTGTTTCCATCATATTGATGTATGCAGGCACAAGCTGGTCATTCTCTGATCTTTTCCCTATCTTCCTCAGGTTGTCAAGTTCACTGATATCTCCCTGAGAAATTTTAACTCCAATATTTTGTGCTGTCAGCAGTCTCTTTTGTACGTCATTTATGGAGTTGGCCAATATAGAAAAATCACCTTTGTATTTATTGTTCATTTGCACTGTATAATCATTTAATGCCATAACTCTCAATACCTGGATTGCTTCGCTGCAGGGTTCTGTTACTGCATCAAGTATATTATTGATACCATCTATAATTTCCTTATACCCACCTTTGAAATTACCAGCATTGCCTCTCGCATTCTTAATATTGCCATTCATACATTCTTCAGTGATGTTCTTTACTTCATTAATAAGTCCCTGGATAGCCCCCATCATACTGATTACAGCAGGAACCATATTGTCATTTTCGCAACGCTTGCCTAATTTAATGAATTTTTCAAGTTGGCTTATATCGCCATTTGATACCTTTACAAATACATCTTCAATATCTAACAGCCGGCCTCGGAGAGCATTAATAGAATCTGACAGCTCCAGCAATTGTCCTTTATATTCTCCCTCCATTTTTAATGTAAAATCATTATTAGCCAGCAAGCCAAGTACATTCTTTGCCTCATGAAGCGGTGCTGCCAATGTATCCAATGTTCTATTCATACCTTCTATAATCTGCCGGTAATTTCCTTTATGCACTGATACCTCTGTCCTGGTATCAAGTTTGCCTTCTGCAGCTGCATTAAGAAGCGTATTAGTGTCTCTAACAAGCGTATTCAGGTTATCCCTTGTTTTTATTATAGAAGCTGATAACTGGCCAATTTCTGATGTATTTACAGGCACATCGATGTCCTGGGCCAGGTCACCTTCAGCTATGGCCAACATGGCATTCTTCAGCCGTATAACCGGTTTAATCACCTTTGTGAATAAGTACGTGATATTTGTTACAGCACATGCTAATATAATTACAATAAATATAATAATAAGATTAATATAACTATTAAGTTTCCCATATGCTATGGCTACTTCATTATTAAGCCGCTCATTCATTTTTTCCAGAAATGAATTTATCGGAGTTTTTATATTCTGTACTGCTTCCTCGTATTGATCATCAAATACCATATGGCGAGCTTTGTCAAAATCATTATTTGCTACAGCATCCATTGCTGCTTTTTCCACTTCTACTAAAGCATCAGAATTTCTTAGTGCCTGTTCTAAAAGATCAAGCTCATCCTGTGGAATGTCAAGCGCCTTTAGCTTTTTTACAATATTTTCCATTGTTTTTTTCTCATTTAATTCTTCCCAGTAGTTATCATAGTTCGTTTTATTACCAAACTGGACATATTTTCTGACTTCATTTGTTAACAAATCAGAGGCATTAATTAATTCGTTCCCTAGTTGCCTGCATTCTAGCTGTTTGTCATTAGCTGAAAGTACAACATTATAACAGTTTTCTACCATAATAGAGAAAACGGCCAATAAAACTGATAGCAGCAATGTTATTCCGCTTATAATAAAAATCATGGTAGATTGTTTAACAGCTTTTTTGTTCATAATATGTATCCTCCTAATACCTTCAGTTTAGTTTCTAAATATCTTTAAAATCGATTAATCAATGATATTTCGACTACTGGATTATTTCTTCTGCTTCTCTGTCACTCAAGAGCTTCTCGCAATCAAGAATCAGTCTTACATTATTTCCTACCTTGCCTATTGCTTTTATATATTTATTATCAACTCCTCTGTTCATTTCCGGTAGAGGAACAATATTTTCATCAGGAATAGATAGAACTTCTGATACATTATCAACAATCAGGCCTACTGTTATGTTGTCAACATCGATAACAATAACGCATGTCCTGTCGTTATAGTCTACTGGCTCCTTTTTAAACCTTAACCTGACATCCATTACCGGAATTATTTTCCCACGTAAATTGATAATGCCTTTCACATATTCCGGCAGCTCTGGAACTTCCGTTATAGGCTGGATACCAATGATTTCAGTTACAAATTTGGTCTCTATTGCATAGACCTCTTTACCGAGTAAAAACGTAAGATATTTCCCTTTTTGTGTATCCTCCTCTTCTTCCATTATCTTTTCTTGCTCTTCAGCCATGTGCCCTTCCCTCCGTTCTTTGAATAATTTTCTTTTCCGGATGATTTTTATGCATATAACAGAACACATCCTCAATTAAATGTGAACGAGATGCTATATCTTCAATCTGTGATATTAACTCAAATGTTTCGAAAGTAAACAGGTCAAGCACGGAGTCTTTTCCTAAATTGCTCATGACGAATTATACTCCTCAAACACTTCATATTGCTGAACTTATAAATGAATTTACCATGTACCTTATTTAACAAAACAGGAGGTGTCTCAAAGCAGTTATGAAGTATATATTATTATAAAACAATTACAAATTTAAGTCGTAAAATGTCAATTTTTGTCCTGTACAATTCTTTGACAAAGTCGAATATGTCGATATATTATGGGTATTTATTATTAGGATTTGTAAATTAAATTTAATCCGGACCATAATCTTTAGTATAATTATATTAATCTTGCAATTATGCAGTTTGTGAGGTGTGGTGGTATTATGAAAAAATATTTAACCTTTAGTGAATGTCTTGCCGCTATATTAAACGTTTTGGATTTAAAATGCAGTAAACTGGCAAAAGAAATTAATGTTGATCCTTCTTTGATATATAAATGGCTTCGGGATGAAAGAGTGCCACCCTATGATACACCTTATATTGATCTTATTAGCAATTATATCGCCAGCAAAATTATGAACAATTTTCAAATGGAAGCTATTGCTGATTTGCTGGACAAGCATGGTATTGAAATATCAGAAACAAGCAATATGGATCTTCAAAATAAAATTAGGATGTGGCTTCTGGAAGCCCAGGGATACTCTATAATGCAACAGAAAAAAGCAAAAGCTCAAAAGAAGAATAACTCAGATAATGTTTCCAGTATTGCAAGTTTCTTTAAAAATATTGAAAATATAAAATGCACAAAAGGAGATAATTGCAAATCAAATATGGCAGACCATGATTCTGCCATTAATGAAGACGTCATATTTTGCAGTTATGATAATATACAGGTTATAAAGGGTCGCATGGAAGTAATATATTCAATAATAAAACTTTTAAAACAAGCCCAAAAGAAACCTAATTCTGAAGATGACAAAATACTCATTACCTTTAACGGTGAAACTGATATTCTACTTGATGATAAATATTTAAGACATGAGTTGATACATACACTTTATGGCGCATTAAGTTATGGGTGGAATATTATTTTTCAGATCAGGCTGAACAATAATATTCAAAGAACCATTAAAATTATTGAGAGTATACAGGCTTTACTATCTGGTGGAAATCTTACTATATATTATAATAAAATAAATAATGGTATTTTTATTTTAAATGAATTATGCATTGTACCTGATACCGGTGCATTATTTTGCTTTTCTTCAAAAATCGGTCAGCAAGTGGACAGAGCGTTCTGGTATCATGAAAAAGAAAGTATAGATACATTAATCTCATACTTTTTTCAACAATTAACTTTTGCCAAACCACTGCTTAAATCATACCCCTCGCAAAAAACAATAGAATTTCAGCAATCATTTGCTGAAATGGAAGAATCACCTGGCGACAGGTATATTCTTAAAAATGGGCTGAGTACAGTTACTATGCCTTTGAACCTATATGAAAAATTCTTAAAAAATAGTAACAGAACAAATCAGGAAATATCATACAGAAGGTTTTTGCATAAAAAAAGGATTGAATCTTTTGATAGTCATGTTAAGTATTATAAATTTAAAGATATTTGCTTCATTGAGTCTTTAGAAAGGTTAATTAAAGACAAAAAATACTCCTTTGATGAATATTATATACTGGAAAATGGGGCTCCAAACAATGAAGATATTATATGCCATCTCGAAAATGTAATCAACATGCTTGAGAAATATGACAACTATGAAATTGCTTTTGTGAGCAAAAAAGACTTCAATAACTTATCCAATATATATTGGGCAGTTAAAGAAAACTCAAGCGTTTTAATTGAAACTTTTACAAAAGACAAAATAACCGATAATAACAGCTTTAACTCAGATATGAATTTCATAGTAACTGAAAAAAGCATTGTTAATGCTTTCCACGATTATTTTCTGAAAATTTGGGATGATATTCCTGAAGAAAATAAAAATAAAAGAAATGCTATTAATCTGCTTCAGTCTCTAATTGAAAGATGCAAAGAGAACAACGGTAAAGTATAAAACGGACAACTTTTTGATATGCTCCTCCTTACGGTAAACAGTTTTATTATTCTAACTGTCTACCATAAGGAGAGAATATTACTTTTTTTAGTAGCCCGCATATTATTTCTTAATCAACAGATGCAAAACTGTTGCACTTTCCTTTTTTTATACCCCTGAATCCCTCAAAAGCCTGATTTCACATAAAAAACAAAGACTTCCTGCACCAGGAAATACTATGAAATAACGGCAACTTCAGGATATTGAACAAATCGGGGAATATTGTTTCAGCTTCTCAGGAAAAATACCTTCAAAGGAGGCCAGTACGATGGGTACGATTATTGATTTATCCAAAAACGTTTATGAAATATGCAAGGAATATCCCGAAGTTGTCGACATCATGAAGGATTTAGGGTTTGAGAGCATTACCAATCCGGCAATGCTGAATACCGCGGGCAGGTTTATGACTATCCCCAAGGGTGCTGCCATAAAGAATATTCCTATGGAAAAAATCAAAGAATCATTTGCAGCGAAGGGCTATGAGTTGAAAGAATAGGGTTTTTATATCCTTGCGTTTGCTGAAATATAAGTAATATAGATACTAAAATTGGCATACTCTATCTTTGGAATACATTAATAGGTACTTGATTAAAGTTAATTTTTCATTTAGTTCCTTTACGATCTTATCAGTCTTCCTAATTGTTTTTGTACAATAAAAACGGTTCTTTCCAATCTTGGTTGAAAAATCAAACATAATTCATTTAAAATAGCAGATTTAGGATTATAAAATCGTTCTATTTAAACTTGCTCTGGAAAGAACCGATTCCTTGTTGCCAAGAACTTTCTTACCTTAAGCTATACACTCCCCACTACTAGGGCGTGTTTGATACTTTCACCCGTTAGATTGCGCCATGCTGGACACGAAAAATAAGCAGATAATCTTAGTGACTGTCTGCTATCCATAAGTAATATTAATATTCATAATTTTAAAGTTTAATCCACTTTTCTTCTCGAGCTGACTTTATCATATTTTCGCATAGATAAAGTTCCCTGTATCCATCTTCAAATGTCGGAAAATCAGGAGTTTCGCTCTTAAGATACTTTTTTTCAGATATATATTTATAGAACTTTGCAAACATCTGCTTGGAGGTATCAGGGAAACCTTCATTGTGTCCTCCTGGAAAGCTTGCTATCTCTCTTGCAGCATGCGCCATAAGTGCTGGGTCCTTAAGTAATATTCCATTATCTGCTTCACGTCTTCCTATCCATATCTCATTCGGTCTTTCTGAATTCCATCCTATTGCCTTTTTAGTGCCATAAATTTCAATATATAACCTATTTTTTCTTCCAGCAGCCACTTGATTTACTGTCATTGAGCCATGGGCACCATTATCGAACCTCAAAAGAACGGTAGCATAGTCTTCAGTATTGATTTCTATGTCCTCATAGTCTTCTGCCGTTAAAAGTTTACCCGAATAAGTTTCTACCGGCTTCAATGGCCTCTTCCTTATGGGATGAAAGGTAGCAATATCTGAGCACAACTCCGTGACCTTTAATCCTGTTATGAACTCTACTAAGTCCATCCAGTGAGAGCCTATATCCGCTATAGCTCTGGATTCTCCGCTAAATTCAGGCTGCAGTCTCCAACTGAAGTCAGTCTCATACAGCAACCAGTCTTGCTGATATGAACCATTCACCGCTAAAATTCTTCCCAATTCTCCGTTCTCTATCATTTTCTTAGCATGATGCATAAGTGGATAGAATCTCAAGTTAAAATGTACTGCTGTTACAACATTCTTCTCTTTTGCTATTTTTAGCATTTCTGCTGCTTCAGCTGTATTCATAGCCATAGGTTTTTCACATACTACATGCTTTCCAGCCTTCATCGCATCTTTTGCCATAATATAGTGAAGATGGTTTGGTGTACAAATATGTACAACCTCAATTTCAGGGTCTTTTAACATTTCCCTATAATCTCCATAATACGTTTCTATACTTAAAAGCTCTGCCTTTTTTCTTGCAATCTCCTCATTAATATCTGCTAGTGCCACCACATCTACAAAACCCAATCTTCTTAACGCTTCTATATGAGCAGGCCCAATAAAACCAGTTCCTATTACTCCAGCTTTAATCTTTTGCATAAATACCCTCCTTCTTAAAAGTGACTCATAAATGATCTCTAGTTAGACCCGTTATTGCAGTCCCAACAAGAGTTGCGTTTTCTGCTTTAACAAACTGGTAGTAAACTATTTTCTTCATTCAGATATGTCTTAATATAGTAATCAAGTTTATTTCTAAACAGTTTCGACTTGAAGAACGTCGTACTTTCTGCAAATATATAAACAAGTACACATGGATTAGTCCTCTTCTTTATCTTCAACATCACTGCTGATAGGTTAATAACCACCAGTTTTGCCGCCCTTTCTATCATGGCATCTATTAGGTAATAAAAGTCTCTAAATCGCTGGCTTTTCCCGCGATACAGCATCTTGCAAGCACATTTTCATCGAACGGATAACATAGAAATTCATAAATTTCTTTTGACGCAAGTTCATTTATTGTTTGAACTTTTTTGCCGTTTCTTTGGTGAAAAGCTTATCCTCCGTTGTCTTTTTGATAGCTGAAAGCGGATGGCTTTCAATGAGCCTTCCCCGTTCACAACTACTTCTGTATCTGTTTTCTGAACTTCTCTATTAGATTTGACCAGCTTACCGTCATTATTGGGATACATTACAGTATGGTATGAAAAACAAAAGCTAATCTTTTCACTTTTTCGAATTAGAAGTTCAAGATGCTTTGCAACAGTCGCAAAAAATTCCTCTTTTGTTATTGTGCCTTTTGTGCCAGGCACGGGAAATACTTCCAGGTCTTCAAGCACGGACTTTCTATCTCTATCAAAATGTATTACCGTTCTTCTAAAGTTAGTTCCATCGACATCTATTGCGATAACCGGTTTATTTATACTAATTTCATTTTCTATTTTAATATAGGTTGGAACCATCATTAGTGAACTTTCCTGTCCTTTAAGTGCATTTTCCATATCATCCAGAAAGAAAGGCGTTGATACTTTTTTCAAGGCCTATACTATCATAATACATTCAATATAAATGTAAAAAATTCTACCTTATCCCGAATATCAAACATTTTTCTAATGTATCTCGCATCTGCAGTTTTTATGTATATAAATTAGTACAAAAACTGATTTATATAATTTCTGCTTAAAATAACTGATCTTTTCTTATCTTCAATTGTATCCTCAAAAGCTTTATCCTCAACTTCTATACATACCGAACCTTTATATCTGATATCGGTTAATGCAGAGATAAATTTCCCCCAGTCTATACCACCAAGGCCCGGAAGTTTTGGAGACATGTATTCCAGCGGAGTCGCAAGCGTACCTACCTGATTAAGCTTATCCTGATACACTTTAATATCTTTAATATGTACATGAAATATCTTATCTTTAAATTCATATAATGGCTTAATATAGTCTATTTGCTGCCATAATAAGTGGGAAGGATCATAATTCAACCCAAAATTCTCAGATGGTATTTCCTCAAACATTCTCTTCCATATAGCTGGTGTAGATGCCAGGTTCAGACCTCCTGGCCATTCATCCTTTGTAAATAACATAGGGCAGTTCTCAATACAAATCTTTACATTGTTTTCTTCCGCATATTTTATTATTGGTTCCCATACTTCCTTGAATTTTTTAAAATTTTCGTCTATTGTCTTATTCTTATCTTTACCTATAAAAGTATTCACATATCCCACGCTAAGTTTATTCGCTGCTTTGATAGTTTTCATAATATGTTCTACATAGAATTCTCTTTTTTCTTCATCAGGATCAAGTGGGTTAGGATAGTAGCCCAATCCTGATATTTCAACATTCCTCTCTTGCAAATATTTATTGATATAATTAATCTTTTCATCAGTCAAATTAGATACATCAATATGTGTTACTCCAGCATACCTTCGTTCAGCCTTACCAACCGGCCAGCATGCTACTTCAACACATTTAAAATTATTTATACTTGCAAAATCTATTATATCTTCAAACGAAAAGGTATCTAAAATTGCGCTTACAAATCCTAATTTCATCATTTACCTCCCTATTTGCTTACGTCATGACTTTACCGTTGATTCTCTAATAACCAATTCATGCTCAACAACTACTTCCTTTGTGTCCTTTCTGCCCTCCTTCATTTCTTTAATCAACATTTCCATTGCAATACAGCCCATATCATAATTGGGCTGTGCAATTGTAGTTAATCCAGGTTTTGTAACTGCTGCGAACTCAATCCCATCAAAGCCAGCAACAGCAATATCTTCTGGTACAGATAGTCCTTTATTATTTATTGATTTAATTGCGCCGATAGCTAAAACATCAGACATTGCAAAAACTGCCGTTGGCCGCTTTTCGCATCCCAAAATTGTCTCCATTATTCTCATGCCCATTTTAAAGCTACTTGTTCCACTCCAATAAATTAAGTTTTCATCAGGAGTTATTCCTGCTTCAAACAAAGCGTCTATGTATCCTTTATAACGCAGACTTGTCGAGGATAAATGAGTATCACCCGCAATCAAAGCAATCCTTCGGTGCCCTAACGACAACAAATGCTTAACTATTGTTTTTGCTGCTGTATAATTGTCAATCATAACATGAGAAACATTGACACCTTCCCTATATTCACAGCAGAGTATGATTTTATTCTCTTTAGCTAAAGTGTTGAGTTCATCCTTTGTCATTTCTGTGTCAAGCAAAATAGCACCTTGAACTACCTTTTTTGCCAGCAACTCAATATAATTTTTCTCTCGATTTATATCAGAGTCTGTGTTACAAAGCATGATGCTATAGTTATATTTTTGAGCAACATCTTCAATACCTTTTACAATAGTTGCATAAAACGGATTTGATATCGTTTGAAGAAGCACCAGCACCCGATTAGACTCAGACTTTCTCAAATCACGTGCAAGAACATTTGGATAATATCCAAGTTCTTCAATTGCCTTATTTACTTTTATTATAGATTTAAGTGCGACATTACCTCTATTATTTATAACCCTTGAGACAGTAGCAACAGATACTCCTGCCTTAGCAGCTACATCATGAATTGTTGCCATACATGGAACCCCTTCTACTATTTATTATATTAGTTGTGATATTTTTTGATTCAAATAACTAGCAAAATATGAAAGTATTACAAGTATCGTTTTATATTTATTATAGCATATTTTATTTAAAAATATCAATGTTAATGCTGAGTACTCGTTTTCTTATGAAAATATGAAAATAATGCTATGACATCGTTTCAGGGATTCCTTTGCATCGACTGAGGATTATTTTAAAGTATACTTCGCTCAAGCATTTTCACCTAATTGATCACTTTTTCCGCAAAAGTAATCCATCATCATTGCACGTGTTCTCATCTCAGAAGTCGCATAGGATTTGCTCTTTTAGCTAAAAATTCAACAGTTAGAGGGTTTCATAGTTTATGTCTTTCATCTATACTTCCAATATATCGTTTTAGGTATATCTATCCAAGAATTCCTATGCGTCATCTGAGAATTATTTTAAAGTATTGAGAATTATTTTAAAGTATACTTAGCTCAAGCATTTTCATGTAATTAATCGCCTGTTCTGCGAAGTCATCCATCATCTTTGCATGTGTTCTCATATCAGAAGCCACATACGGATTTGCTACTTTAGGTAAAAATTCCATAGTTAGTGGGCCTTTATAGTTTATGTCTTTCAATACATATAAAACTTCTTTAAAATCTGTACTCCCAAGCCCTGCCGCCTCTCTCGTATTATCTGCGATATGTATATGCATTAGATATTCTGCAACCATTCGCAAACTTGCACCTATATTTTTTTCTTCTATGCTCATATGAAATAAATCAGCCATTAACCCTACTGCAGGATGATTTATTTCTTTTACAAAGCACAATGCCTTTGTCAGATCATTCACTAAGTATGTTTCATACCTGTTAATTGCTTCAATTGCCAGTCGTACACCTTTACTTTGTGCATAATCGGCGGCAATTCTAATATTTTTGACCGCATTTGACCAAGCCTCTTCATATGTACACATCTCTGTCGGCTCAGTACGGCCGACAGGAGATGGTACAACAATTATATATGGCGCTTTCACCTTTACCGCTAAATCAACACAGTCTTTTAAATACTGAATTCCACTCTTACCATCTTTTGCACTTAAGTCTCTGTTTTCTGTAAATATACCACACAATGAAGAACAATATATATCATATTTCTCCATCAAAGCAATCATTTTATCAGTATCGAGAGTATATGGCTCTGCTGCAAACTCTATACCGTCATATCCGTATTTTTTCAGGCGTTGAAAACTGTATTCAATATCTTCATTTCCAACAATCCATTGAGTCATGCTATAGCGATACATTGTACATCTCCTCTTCTCATTTTTTGCTATTTATTTGGATACAAAATAACTTCCAGAGCTTCTCCTTTACGCATTGCTTCCAAGCCTACAGCAAAGTCAGTCATTTTCAACTTGTGAGTAATGAGCTTTTCAACAGGAATTAATCCTGCATGTAATAATTTAACCGTAGCAGGCAAAGTATACGATCCAATGTAGTTTCCATACACAGTTAAACCATTTCTTGTAATATCATTCTGACAAATAGTCTGCCTTGCTGCGCCATTTTGACCAAATAGAATAATACGTCCTGCACGTCTTGTGCATGCTATTGCATCAGGAAAAAGTACGCCAACTGCATCAACAGTGATGTCAGCTCCTAGTCCTTGTGTTTCTTCCAGCACAACTTCCTTAAGATTATTCTCCAATGGGTTTACAACAATATCCGCTCCGCATTTACGAGCATACTCTGCACGAAATTCGGATGGTTCTGATACAATAACTTTTCCTGCTCCATTACTCTTGTAAAGCATTGTAAAGTATAGCCCTATTGGTCCTGCACCAAGAACCAATACCGTTTCGCCAGGCAATGCTCGAACCTTTTTCACAGCACCTAAAACACAGTTAACAGGTTCTGCAAACACTGCAAGATCTGCTGGCATATCATCAGGAATCTTCACTAATCCACGTTCGGGAGCCACAAAATAATCAGCAAATACACCATCTATTGTTACACCAAGGATAACATCATTCTCGCACATATTTGGAACGCCATCCCGGCAATATCGGCAGTAGCCGCATGCAATATTTGGCTCAAGCACTACTCTGTCACCTGGCTTTAATCCACCAACATTACTCCCAACTTCTACTACTTTTCCTACACATTCATGTCCTAACACAATACCTTTTGTACCGATAAATCCAGGAGGATTGCCGAGCAAATGTACATCAGTTCCACAAATACTGGCTGCTTCCACAGCGACAAGTACGTCATCTGGTTTCACAATACGTGGAACTTCTCTTTCACCTATTTCATAAGTTGCAATGTCTTTAAATGTTACTGCCATCATTTTTTTCATATTAACCTCTCCCTTCTTAATCTGTTTTGGAAGCTTTTTTATCTAATAAAACTGCTATAGCTATAATGACACCTTTAACTACTTGTTGCCAATAGGATGAGACATTGAGCATAGTAAGACCATTATTCAATACTCCTATTACGACAACGCCTGTGATAACACCCCAGAGCTTACCTTTTCCCCCAGAAAGACTTGTTCCACCAAGTATTACAGTTGTGATGACATCAAGTTCCGCTCCATTTCCGGCATTTGGAAGGCCACCACCTAAACGTCCTGCAAGTATCAATGCACTCAAACTTGTTAAAAATCCAGAAATTGCAAATACTAATATTTTTATCCTATCCGTCTTAATACCGGACCAGCGTGCAGCTTGCTCATTACCCCCGCATGCATATACATAGCGACCAAAACGAGTATAGTTGATAAGGAAAAACCCGATGATAAATGCAATAATCATTATGACAACAGGAACAGGAATTGTTTTGAAAATATAGCCTGAACCAAATAACGTAAATTTGGGGTCCACAACACCAATGGGTGTCCCGTCAGTTATAATGAATGCAAATCCACGACATATACTCATTATAGCAAGTGTTGTTACAAAGGCCGGTATTTTACCTTTTGCAGTAATAAATCCACTGATGAAACCTATAATAGTTCCCATTGCCAGAACACTGACAACTGTTATTATGGTGTTTCCTGTTGCAAGGAAGATGCTCGCACCCATTACACCAATAAACGCATAAACTGAGCCGACCGAAAGATCAATATCCCCAAGTAGTATAATCATAAACATTCCTACTGCTGATACGGCCGTAACAGATATCTGCCTTAATACATTAATAAGATTAGAACTTGTCATAAAATTTTCTGACAAAGTGGTAAAAAGGATTATTTCAATTGCCAAAACTATAACTAATGTAAGTTGTCTCATTACTTCAGAATTGTAGAAAGTTCTTTTTTTTAAACTTTTATTACTAACAGTTAGATTTTTCATATTATCTATCTTCCTTTTTCTAATTTAAAGCAGCATGCATTATGGTTTCCTGATTCAGTTCCCTAGCTGAGGCTTCCAGTTTTATCGCTCCATCATGCATAACCAACACACGATGACACACACGTAATATCTCTGGAAGATCGGAAGAAATCATAATAATTGTCATTCCTTCGCGTGCCAACTGACGCATAACGTTATAAACTTCAGCTTTTGCACCTACATCTATACCTCTCGTAGGCTCATCAAGAATAAGCACGTCCAGATTCATTGCAAGCCATTTTGCAATAACAATCTTTTGTTGATTTCCTCCACTAAGTCGCTCAACCAATTGTGTCTGCCCGTGTGTTACAATTGACAGGCGTTTTATATATTCATCTGTTAATCTTGTTTCTTTATCGCGGGACGACAATATCCACGGAAATTCACGGAGTTTGACAAGGGTTAGATTATCCCTCACATCCAATTTTGTGATGAGTCCGAGCAGTTTTCTATCTTCCGGAATCAACCCAATTTTGTGTTTTATGGCATCACTTGGTGAATTGATTTTAATTTGTTTTCCGTTTTTATACAGTTCGCCATCACCAATTGGATCAATCCCAAATATGACACGTGCAAGCTCAGTTCTACCTGCGCCTACCAGGCCAAATATTCCCAGTATTTCTCCTTTATATGCTCTAAAATCTAGTTTTGAACCAAACCTCCCTACAGATATATTTTTTCCTTCAAGCATTATTTCTTTTTCATGGTAATATTCTTCGCTTAAATCATCAGCAACAAATTCTCGACCTACAATCATCTTAACAAGTTCATTTTCATCTGTATCTGCAGCATTGACCGTACCAATCATTTTGCCATCCCTGAATACTGTAATCCTGTCACCAATCTCAAATATTTCTTCCATACGATGGGATATATAGACTATACTTACTCCGCCTTCCTTAAGGTTTCGAATAAGTGTAAACAACGCAGTTACTTCCGTCTGCGATAGGCTTGAAGTAGGTTCATCAAGAATAATGATCTTTGCATTGTGGGAAAGGCACTTTGCTATTTCAACACATTGCTTCTGTGCTACTGTTAAACTGCTTACTATAGTTTGAGGCAAAACATTTTCTAAGCCTACTCTTTTTAGCTGTTTTTCTGCTCCGGCATTTATAGCTTTTCTATCTAGTATGCCACCTTTTACAGGTTCATAACCAATGCAAATATTTTCAGCAACACTCATGTTTTCCATAAGATTAAATTCTTGAAAAACCATACTGATCCCCATTTCTAAAGCTGCTGATGGGCTCTCGATCTCTACCTGTTCCAGATCCCCTCTTTCATTCTGCAGGTAAATCTCGCCTTCACTTTTTTGATAAACTCCTGCCAAGATTTTCATCAATGTAGACTTACCCGCACCGTTCTCTCCTATTAGAACATGAACTTCTCCTTTTTTTAAACTGAAATTAACTTTATCCAGAACTGTTACGCCTGAAAATTGTTTTGTAATATTACACATGCGCAAAACTGTATCATCCACAATAATATCCCCACCAATCTTTTTAAAGGCTGCCGCCTCTATAATCAAAAGATGGCAGCCTTTAAAATACTAATCATTTATTAAGAAAATTCTGATCTCTCTCAATAATTTTATCTACGTTTTCATTAGTAACAAGTTCAGCGTCGATAGCAATGTCACTTACAGACTCACCCCTGAGATGCTTAACAGCGGTTGTGAGTGCTTGATAGCCCATTTCATAAGGATTCTGAGCAACTGTAGCTTTAAGATTAGTGTTATCTTTAATTGCTTTCATAACTTCGTTATCCGAGTCAACTGCTACAACAATAATATCTTTACGGTTTGTAGCCTGTGTTGCTGCATATGCTCCCAATGCATTTTCTGCATTAGATCCAAAAATTCCATTTAAATCCGGATTTGCTTGAATAATGCTTTCAGATTTCTCTAGTGAAATAGTACGATTCCCACCAACGTCCTGATTTGCAACAATTTGAATCTCAGGGAAATTAGTTTTAATTGTATCAATAAAACCTTTTTCCCTATCCTGTGTTGCCGAGGCAGCTGACCAGCCAACAATGGCTATTTTACCTTTTCCATTAAGCTCCTTGCCCATATATTCTGCAGCAATGACACCAATTTGATAGTTGTCAGATGCAACGTGCGCTACTACATCAGTGCCGGAAATACCAATATCACTAGTCATAACGGGTATGCCTTTGCTCTTTACTTCATTAATCGTAGGAACAATTCCTTCTGAGTTGTTAGGACCAACAATCAACATATCTATTCCCATTTGTACAAAATTTTCGATGTCAGCAACCTGTTTCTGTTCGTTACCATCTGCAAACTGATAAATAAAATCAACACCTAGTTCTTTAGCTGCTGTTTCACAACCCAGTATCTCCAATTCCCAGTGCTGCACCTTTCCATATCCTGCAGAAAAACCAATAAATAACTTTTCATCTTCATTTTCTTTCCCAGTTTCATCTGTACTTACAACCGCTTCTTCATTTTTAGTAGATTCTGTCTCTGTCGATTCATTCTCCGTTTTTACGTTCTCTCCACAACCGGCAAAAATTGTGAGCATAACCGCACATGCAACTAACAGGAAAAGTACCTTTTTCATTTTAATTGCCCCCTTATCTGATTATTTTATTCTTTCAAATAATTTTTTAAGAAAAACTATAGATTCTTCAGTATACTGATCATAGAATTCTTCACAACGCTTTCCTGAGAATGGATTAGCTGCTGGAGGAAGAAGCTCCATAGAAACCCAACCATCATAGTTGATATCGCGAAGTGCTTTTGCTATCTCATCAAAATTGATGTGGCCCCTTCCAGGCGCCGCTCTATTACTATCAGCTATATGTAAGTAGTAGAGTTTACTGCCGACTTTCCTTATTGCGTCTCCCATGTTGTCTTCTTCAATGTTCATGTGATATGTATCTCCCATTACACCAACATTAGGAAGATTAATATCGTTCACCATTTTAAGCGATTGTTCGAGCCGGTTAAGTAAATATGTCTCATATCGATTCCATGCTTCAAGAGTCAATCGTATTCCTTTCTCTTTCGCATACAAGCCAGCTTCTCTAATGCCTTCTACAGCCCAATTCCATTCTTCCTCTTCGCTTGCTTCTGAATTAATTTTCATACAGGCCGTGGCTTGTACAGATATTGCTTTTGCATTAATTGCTGCAGCAAAATCCACACAGCTTTTTACATATGCAATTGCATTTTTTCGAATGTCAGGATTGCTCGAGACAAAATCACGCTGTACAGTAAATATCGCACAAATAGATGAAGCTTCAATATTGTATTTGTCCAGTAAACTACAAATTTCTTTTGTATCAAATTGACTGGGTTCACCAACAAAATCGACTCCATCGTATCCATATTTCGCTAGCCTAGCAATCCCTTCACTAATAGGTTCTCCTGCATATACTAGCGTGTTATAGGAAATCTTGATATTCCCCATTGACATACCCTCCTTTACATGTAACAATAGCCGTTTGATACATTTTTAAAAATGTAATCCTTTACTTTTTATTATGTTGATTTCATAAACTATGTCAATATTATTTATTATTTTTCATTAATTTAACCCCAAAACTATTGACTTTCATTGCATATATTTCGATGTTAAATCGAAATAATAAGTACTTTTCACAATGTAATTGTTTACATTTTGAATATTCGCCCATCGAACTAAATCTTTATAAATAAATAAAAGATGAGATTGTTTATGAACATATGAAGTTGAGTTCGTATAATTATTATGTATAAATGAAATCTCGAAAAATAAAGAGAGACATAAACAAATTCCTCAGTTAGAATAGAAGTTGGAGAACAAAATCAAATATTATTGGTTCAAACCACAGAACAACTGCAAGTTGAGCCATATGAACATACTGACCAAAGGAAGGAATACCGCAATGTGACCTATCCTCATCAGCTAATAACTAGAATAGGGACAATCACCCTACATATACAATACTTTCGGAATGGTCAGTTTTCAATAGAAATGTTTGAGCGTTATAAACGCAGTGAGCAAGCGTTTATTCTGGCACTGCTGAAAATGGTAGTAAACGGGGTTTCCGCAAGGAAGAAAAATGGGGTACAGGGTAGAAAATACGTAAATATGGATGAGTAGAGCAAAAAGAAAACCAACACAAAATAATATGAGGATGTAATAAATTTTGCTGGTGAGATAAGGAAATAACTCCTTCTTGGCAAGAATTAATAACATAATGCTAAGGAGGAGTTTTGTTATGGGTACCATACCAAAAAATGTACTGCGTTAAATAATTAAGGAGAATAACTTTAAAATTCCGGGTGAGATTTACTCATACCTTAAAGATGCATTCAAAGATCTACTTCAAGATATGCTTGAAGCAGATATGGATGTAACATTGGGGTATGATAAAAACGATGTTAAAAATAAACAGACGGATAACTACCGAAACGGACATTCTGAAGAGACTGTCAAGAGCCAGTTCGGAACAATTGACCTTAAAATACCAAGAGATAGGAATGGTGAACATGAGCCTAATATAATCCCCAAATACAAAAGAGATATTTCAGGCATTGATGAAAAAATTGTGGCTCTTTATGCAAGAGGCATGTCAACAAGAGACATCTATGAACAAATTAAGGATTTATACGGCATTGAAGTATCTGCAGACATGGTAAGTAAAATTACGGAGCGTATAATTCCTGAAATTAAAGAGTGGCAAAACCACTCATTAGAACCCATATACCCATTTGTGTTTTTAGACGCAATACACTACAAAATAAGGGATGATGGGCACATTCTTAATCGTGCTGCTTATGTGGTACTTGGAGTAGGAGTTGATGGAATAAAGGACATCCTGGGAATCTAGATTGGAGAGAATGAATCCTCAAAGTTTTGGTTGGGTATATTGAATGACCTTAAAAACAGGGGTGTAGTAGATGTTCTAATGTTTTGTGTTGACGGCTTGGCTGGCATTAAGGAAGCTATTGAGGCTGCTTTTCCCAAGTCAGAAATCCAAAGATGCATTATTCACCAACTTCGCAATTCTTTCAAGTATATATCTTACAAGGATCTAAAAGCTTTTTCTAAGGACTTTAAAGAAGTATATACAAGTAGTAAATGATGATGCAGCTCTTGAAACACTATATGCCATTAAGGATAAATGGGGTAAGCAGTATCCCTTCGCACTTCGCAGTTGGGAGAATAATTGGGATGTTTTAAGTCCCTTCTTTAAATACCCTGATGAAGTAAGAAAAATTATGTATACAACAAAGATAATAGAAATTCTACACCGGCAGTTTAGAAAAGTTACAAAATCAAAGACTATGTTCCCTTCGGATCAGGCTTTAGAGAAAATACTTTATCTGGTGTCTATGAATGTGATGAAGAAATGGACACAGCGGTATAGGAATTGGGATAAGGTTCTAAAGCAGCTGATAATAATGTTCGAGGGACGACTCGAACATTACCTGTAAAAAATCGTCCCCCCACCGCCCCAATGGGGCTCGCCCTCATTGCCGGGCAGGCTAGACCCCACAAAATAAGGGGGATCTATGCCCTTATAAAACTATTTACATTCCCTTTATTAAATTTATCTCATTTATCAATGCATTCATATAATCAACTCTTTCGGTTTACATTCCGAATTTCATACAATAAAACTCCCATATATAAGTTTAAAATACACTTCCAAAAGCTATTATGGTTTGATAAATCACATTATTGGATTTTACCCTTCCAATAGTGTGATAACCTTTTTTTACGGCATGGAGCATCAGTTTTCCCCATGTGTACCAAGCATCAGCTATTTACTTATCAAAACTCAATTAATATCTTGACAACAAGTTGTATATTACCTGTGCAATTTCCGCTCTTGTAGTTGTGCCCGTCGGAGAAAGCCTTCCTCCGTTTCCGCCAATAGTCCCAGTTTCCACCAGAAGAGTCATAGTTTCTTTTGCCCAGGAAGCAATGCTCTCTGCATCAGCAAAAGCTGATAACGGTTTTCCGGCTGTCCCTTTAGGCAACCTTCCAATGACCTTCAGTGCATTATACAGAAGGGTAAACATCTCTTGACGGGTGATCTCCTTATCCGGTGCAAACATATTGTTCCCCACACCTCTCGATATACCCAGACGTTTTGCTGCTGCCAGGTAGCCGGTGTAATATGTGTCTCCGGCATCCGCAAAATTGTCTTCTATATCAGTGTCCGGGGCTATTCCATATGCCCTCATCAGCAATACTATGAATTGCCCTCGGGTCAGCTTTGCTTCCGGGCTGAAATTACCATCTCCCGTGCCTGTTGTGATCTCTCTTGCTGCTATAAAACTTACAGCCTTGCTGTACCATGCATTCTCAGGCACATCCCTGAAACTTATCTTGTTATAGCCTACCGCATACCGGGAAAAATGCCTTGTACTGAAGCGGACAATTCCTGTTACAGGGTCATAGATACAGTTATTTACCACTTCGAGATTGCCTGAAGCATTAATATAATAAATAACGATAGCATTTGTATCTTCGCCTTCTTTAGGAGTATAGGGCACAGATACCGTCACATCCCCTCCAAACTGCGATATCACTTTGTCGCCACTGGTAACACTGAAATCAAATACCGGTCTGTCTCCCACCAGCCGCTGAGCTTCTGTGGATAGAGAGGATGCCTCTACTCTGGATACCGTAATTTTCAGATCGCCTGTTGCTTCCTCTGAAAGGGAGGAGAGTGTATTAGCGTCAAAGGTAATAGAAGCAACATGGGTTGATATGGTCAACGCTTCAATCCCGGCCTTCAAAGCCTCGCTCACAGCTTCTTCGGGTATAATTGTTTCTGAGCCTGTTGCATCGACGGAAGCCTCCACCTTGATTTCAACCCTGGCTACCATACTATCGCCTTGCTTTTCTGCTCCCTCCATCGCTTTATCAATAGCGTCGCTTAACTGTGCCTGGCTAACTATAGCCGCTGCGTTGCCACTGCTGTCTTCGGTAGCTGTAACCGTTGTGGTAGCAGTCACCATATTCCCTTGAACATTTATCTCCGTTTTTTGTGCCTCTATAGGAGTGTTTATTCCTATGATGCCACCGGGTATTCCTCCGCCGGAATTGTTTTTGCTCCATTGCGCATACACAGTAATAGCACCGGTGACAACCGTAGTTGCCGTGAAAACTGTGCCGTTTCCGTTTGCTTGTGTATTCCAGCCTTTGAAGGTATAACCTGACCTTGTAGGAGCCTTTGGCAGCGTTCCTACATTGCCACCTGAGATTACTTCTATTTTAGCTGGACTTGCTTCAGTATCCCCGCCATTTTTATCAAATGTAACCGTATAGGTTATTTGTGGAAGCTTCAAGACAACCAGATCAAAGTCTTTTGTACTGCTTGCTCCATTATTATAAACCGTTGCAGTTAAAGTAACAGTGACATCTCCGTTTGCAAAGCCTGGACGTGTTACAACACCGCTGTCGCTTATAACTGCTGTATTACTTGATGTCCATGTGATAATTGATCCATATATTGCTCCCGTAGTTGTCAGACTCACGTTTTGCGTTACCGCAGCAGCGTTGTCTCCCGGTGCATACCCGATACTTAAAGCTGCGATATCCGCCATTACCTTATCGTAATCAGTAATCGGTATCTCTTCAAACTCTGCCGTCACTATAACATTGGCTGCTGGCATTATGAAGCTGGTGCCACTGATTACATGATCCGTCACACCGTCGTTGTATTTCAAGCTTCCTGCTTTGAGCCGTTTCCCTGCATCAGGAATGATGGACAATGTTATGGTTTCTCCGGCTACGGCTGTTGTCGGGGAAGCCATTATAGTTCCGCCTGTAATCGTACTATCAATTATTACTGTATAGACAGCAGGCGGTATCTCTTCAAACTCTGCGGTTACTATAACATTGGCTGCAGGCATTGTGAAGCTGGTGCCGCTGATTTCATGATCCGCCACACCGTCGTTGTATTTCAAGCTTTCTGTTCTAAGCCACATACCCTCATCCGGAGTAATTGTGAGATGTATGGTTTCTCCGACTGCCGCTGTGGTTGGGGTAGCTGTGATACTGCCACCGGAAAGTGGCCCAATACTTACTGTATAAATGTTTTCAAACTCCGCGGTAACCGTCACATTGGCTGCTGGCATCGTAAAGCTGTTTCCGCTAATCACATAGTCTCCTGTACCATCGTTGTATTTCAGGCTTCCTGCTTTGAGCCTTTTACCTGTATCAGGGCTAATGTTTAATGTGATGATCTCCCCGGCTGCTGCCGTAGTCGGAATAGCACTGATGCTGCCACCGTAGAGTGGCCCAATGTTAACTGTATAATATGTCGGCGGTATCATTTCAAACTGCGCTGTCACTGTGACATCAGCATAAGGCATGGTAAAGCTGGTTCCGTAAATAGCATAAAATCCCGTGCCGTCGTAGTATCTCAGGCTTCCATCCCTAAGCCGCAAACCAGCTTCAGGGGTAATTGTCAGGCTGACGGTCTCCCCTGCGGCTGCTACAGCCGGAGTAGCGGTGATGCTGCCACCGTAGAGCTCCCCTATGTTTACTGTATATACTCTTTCAAACTCTGCCATTATCTCAACATCCGCAGCAGGCATTGGGAAGCTGGTTCCGTTAATCTCGTGGTCTCCAGTGCCGTCATTGTATTTCAGGCTTCCTGCCTTAAGCCGCCTGCCTTCATCCGGAGTAATTGTAAGGTTAACGGTTTCCCCGGCTGCTGCCGTAGTCGGAATGGCAGTAATGCTGCCATAGAAGAGCGTCCTGATACTCACCGTATAAGTTATCGCTTCAAACTCTGCTGTCACCGTTATATCCGCGGCAGGCATGGTAAAGCTGGTTCCGTCAATCTTATGGTCTCCTGTGCCATCGTTATATTCCAGGCTTCCTGCCTTAAGCCGCATACCTGTATCCGGGGTAATTGTTAAGCTGATGGTTTCTCCTGCAACTGCCGTGGCTGAGGAAGCAGTGATGGTTCCTCCTGTAAGGCTTCCAATATTTACTGCATAGGTTCTTATTACTTCTCCGGTCGCATCACTGATTACACTGCCTTCAGCATAGATTCCATCGGCAGTCACTCTTACGGTGATAGTCTTGCCGATGTCCTCCGTTACCAGTGTATAGGTGCTGGAATTCGCACCGGTTATGGGCTGCTCAGCCCTGTACCACTGATATGTCAATGTACCGGCTGCATTAATAAGCTCACTTATGTCTGCGGTCAAAGTTTCACCAACTTTAGCAATACCGGTAATTGATACCTTTCCGGCAAGAGCTCTTGTAAACAAGACCGGCTCAGCGGTATGGGCCTCAACGGTGTCTGCCGTCCCAATAAGAACGGTATATTTTCCTGGTGCGCCTCCGGATCGGTAGCTCAACTCAAAATTGTAGGATGCTCCGTCCGATTCAGCAGGTTCGGTGCTGCAAACATATCCGAAGTAGTCAATAATCCCTTTGAGCTCCTCATCAGTGAGAGAATTAAGCTGCACATCCTTCTGTGAATTACCGTTGGTATCCGGCTTTTTTACAAGGAAAAGCAATTCCACGCCTGCGTCGGAGGTAACTGTTCCTCTGACGGTGACAGCACTGTTTTCACCTGCTGAAATAGTAACATCGGATATTTCAGCAGCAGTAGCCATGCCTGATGACATTACTTCAGCAAATCCGGCAAATGCTGCCCTGGTCATATCTCCCGGCGCCGCCTGGAGGACTCCTTTATCTATAAGAAACATGCATATCTTCTTCAACTTGTCATAGACCTTCTTAATATCCTTGAGTATCTTGTAAGCGTCATCCAGTCTGTATGCATTACACGCAATTGTCCAGCAAACATCTACCAGGACTTGAACCCGATAAGCATCAACCCGCATAACTGCATTCCACGAGTCAATAACATTATACCCACCCATAACCTGCATAGCGAAATTCATCAAATAGCTTGTTCCAACCACAGACTTCAGCAAATCGGTTGCTTCATCATTGTCATATCCTGCAGTACGCATGGCATTAACTACTAAAACACGCTCCAGGATATTGTTTACCTTCTTGCCAATGGCAGAGACAAAGGAGTTAACGGTATTAAGTAAATCATCGATAGCGTATACATCGGTTTGAGGTATCTTTTCACTCCAGTTAGCACTCATTTTACCTGTGATGTACATCATAGCCTCAAAGACTTTGCTATTCTCAGCTCCGACTGTGTCCCTTATTGTGTATAATCCAGCAGCGGTTTCTTCAACTATATCAATATCTGCCAGCTTTTCTTCCGGCAGGCTCTCCACAGCATTATAAACCCAGGTTACGATATTTAGGAGCGTAAATTCATCGCTTGTATGGGGGTAATGATTCGGCATGGGGTCCTTCCAGTAATACCGGTCATACCAATAGCCGTGCAAAGCGTTGATCATATAACGGGGAGCAATACCCGCATGAATCATCGCTGTTACCACATCCGGCATTCTCTTTCCCAGTCCTGCCAGGGTCTTCATAGTATTGGAAGCAGTACCGTATGGGTTTTCAACCAAATAAGAATTTCCGGAACCGGGAGGAAGTTTCCCTTCTCTATAGTATGCTATTAACGCCTCTGCAAGTTCGGTCAGAGTGTAACCATTACTTTCCATTGCCTGAAGCTGCTCTATGATTTTATCTGATCCAACCATACCTACCCAATAATCCAGGAGAATCTTGAAAACCTCGTAACTGCTAAAATTCGCATACTTCGCCCAGTAAACAACTTCCTCCAGGCTATAGCCAAAGCCTGAAAGAATGTAACTGGTTTTTCTGGTACCCAGCTTAAGATCCCTCTCTTCACGCGAACCGAGAATTGAAGCCAGATCATCAAGGTCATCCTTTGGCAGTCCCAGATAATATGCTCCTTCATAGTTGACCATTTGCAGCCAATCGACTATATTGTTAAGATCCTCGCCCGCATCTCTTATAATCAGGATAATTTCAGAATATTTAAGTGCGGGGAATTCCTGTTTCAGGCCACATATTAATTTGTGAGTAGAATAAACCGGCCTGGAAGGTGTAGCCATTAAGCGAGCCAATATCTGCACCGGCGCTTCTGTTGGATATAAAGCCTTTAATACAGCAAAACCTTTAGCATCACCGGTAGAATCAAATGCATAAATGATCTCACCATCATTAAAGCCCGTATTTTTCAAATACCTGGTGATTTTGGCAATATCGTCAATGCCAAACTTATCAATTAGCCAGATCCGGCATATACCAGTAGAGTACCCCTCATTTTTCAGACCTTTCAGGAAGTCCACTATGGCGTTTTCACCATAAACACTTTGAATAAGAGTGATAATTTGATTGTTATTGTTAATCCCCTTTTGTTTAAAAAATGCAGCAACCTCATCACCGGTGAACCCTGATGCCTGTAAATAGGCAGCTACTTGCCTGGTTTCAATTACATTAAGCTGGGCTAGCAGTTCATAAAGCTCCGTCAGACCGTCACCACAATTCTTTCTGAACATCAGTAACTCAATAATACTATCATCACTGTAACTGTTTTGTATTGAAGAAATCAAAAGCTCATTCAGGTTTATCAGTCCGCTATAGACAAATTCGATTATCTCTGAGCTTGAATAGCCCGTCTCTTTAAGATACCGGAGAATCTTACTGATATCCTTTATACCGAATTTGTCCCTCAACCAGTCGTATTGAAGAAGCAGACCATCGCCCTTACCTTTCTTGTATTTCAAGAATTCCAGGATGGTGTCGGAACCAGCCGATGCCGACGCAGCCTGTACTGCCTCAACAATTTCTTCATATCGTCCCGGATCATTAATCTGCTGATATAAAAATTCAATTATTTCACCGCTGCCGTATCCTAAAGCCAGGAAGTAGGAAGAAACCTTATTGAGATCGCTTATGCCAAATTTGTCTTTAAGCCAACCGTAAAGCAGGATAAGCCCCTCACCCTTACCTTTCTTGTATTTCAAGAATTCCAGGATGGTGTCAGAACCAGCCGATGCCGACGCAGCCTGCACTGCTTCTACAATTTCATCATATCGGTCCGGATCGTTAATCTGCTGATATAAAAATTCAATTATTTCACCGCTGCCGTATCCTAAAGCCAGGAAGTAGGAAGAAACCTTATTGAGATCGCTTATGCCAAA
>Ga0134099_1001127_pt1 | contig 26678 bp, 25 predicted proteins | sample 10_taG_2_FD_105482 | JGI IMG/M metagenome (GOLD analysis project Ga0134099, IMG submission 105482) | Switchgrass degrading microbial communities from high solid loading bioreactors in New Hampshire, USA - 10_41_5_180_A2 metaG | ecosystem: Engineered > Bioreactor > Semi-continuous > Anaerobic >...
CCTTGGGTCTTAGCATCGGAAACAGCATGACGTCCCTAATCGAATCGATTCCGCAGAGGAGCATCACAAGACGTTCGATGCCAATTCCCAAGCCGCCTGCGGGCGGCATCCCGTACTCAAGGGCGGTTATGAAGTCCTCATCGTAAGGGTGCGCCTCGTCGTCGCCCAAAGCTTTTTCTCTCGCCTGGGCAATGAAGCGTTCCTTTTGGTCAATCGGGTCGTTCAGTTCCGAGAAAGCGTTGCCGAGCTCCCTGGTGAGGACAAACGGCTCAAACCGGTATGTCATTCTCGGATTGTCCTCGATCCTTTTGGCCAGAGGAGAAATCTCCACCGGATAATCCATAAGGAAAGTAGGTTCGATAAGGCTGGGTTCGACATACTGGTCCAAGAGCTTATCTATGACGCTTCCAACCGTAACGGCCTTGTCCATCTTGAGTTGGAGCTTCTCGACGACGGCTTTCGCGTCCTGGTCATCACGGAGGTCTTCGGGACGAATCCCGCAAAGCTGGGTGATTCCATCCCAGACTTTCAGCCGCTTCCACGGAGGAGTCAGGTCAATCTCGTGCCCTTCGGCGCGAAGTTTGGTGGTGCCCAAGACCTCCATGGCGCAACCTGAGATCATCTCCTCAACCAGGTCCATCATGTCGTTGTAATCGGCATAAGCCTGGTACACCTCGAGCATGTAAAACTCGGGGCTGTGCTTGGTGTCGATTCCTTCGTTTCTGAAGTTGGGGCCGATCTCGTAGACCCTCTCAAGCCCGCCTACCAGGAGCCTCTTTAGGTACAGCTCGGTGGCTATGCGCATGTACATGTCGATGTCCAGCGCATTGTGATGGGTGATAAATGGGCGCGCGTGAGCGCCTCCCGCAATCGATTGGAGGACAGGGGTCTGAACCTCAAGGAAACCCCTCTCGTCCAGGTATTTGCGTATATACGAGATTATTCTTGTGCGTTTTACGAAGGTATCCTGTACTTCCGGATTGACGATAAGGTCAAGGTATCTCTGCCTGTACCGAAGGTCCACGTCTGTGAGGCCGTGCCACTTCTCGGGAAGCGGCCTGAGGCACTTGCTGAGCATCGTCCACTCGCGAACTTCGACAGTAGGTTCGCCCCTCTTGGTCCTGAAGACGACGCCCTTGATGCCTACTATGTCGCCCAGGTCAAGAAGGTCGGTAAAATCAGCGTAGCTCTGTTCGCCCAAAACATCCACACGAGCGTGGAGCTGGACGCGGCCAGTCCTGTCCCGCAAGTCGGCAAAAGTGGCTTTGCCGTGGCCTCGAAAAGCGGTAAGCCTGCCGGCGACGCTAACAGTCTGGCCGGCCATATCGTCGCATTTCTCGGATATCTCTTTGGCGCAGGAGGTTACGTTATATTTCCCACCCCACGGATTAAGCCCTTTCCGGATCGCGAGGTCCAGTTTCGCTCTGCGGTGGGAGATCTCATCTTGGGGTTGGGATTCGGGGACATTCTTGTCTGTGGTTTGTCCGGACACTGCCTAAACCTCCTAATCGCCCAGTTTGTCGCCTTTTTATCCTTAGATAATAGCTTTTCTAGCAGCCAGTTTAGTCAGGACGCGAGAACCCATCGCGCCCTGTGTATTGACCGAGATTAGACGTGAATAGAGACAACCTCGTACTTGAATGTGCCTGCGGGGACCATCACCGATACCACTGACCCGAGTTTTTGACCCAGAAGGGCACGTCCAACCGGTGACTCGTTGGAGATCTTCTTCTTCGCGGGGTCAGCTTCCTGAGAACCGACTATCGTGTACTCAAGAATCTGGTTTCGGGTGAGGTCTTTCAAAGTCACCGTGCTGCCGATCGATACCACGTCAGGATCTCTGTCGCCGTTATCGGCTATCCTGGCATGGCGGAGAATTCTCTCCAACTCTAGAACCCGGCCTTCTACGAAAGCCTGTTCGTTCTTGGCGTCTTCATACTCAGAGTTTTCCGAGAGGTCTCCAAATTCTCTCGCGGCCTTTATCCTCTCGGCCACTTCCTTCCTTCTTACCAGCTTAAGGTAGTTGAGTTCCGCTTCCAGGTTCTTCTTACCTTCCGCTGATAGAAGAATCTCTCTGTCAGACATCCTCCCGCATCTCTGCCTTTCCTAAAGAAGTTACTAGGGTGCCGCGAAGACCGCCGCACCCAAATAAACGCATATCAGTGTATGTCCGCTAAACTCGCTCTATGCCCTACAGATACATAAAGACCGCTGCTAGCCAGGGCTTTACAGTGGTCCGCGCCTATAATCGGCAATGGAATTATAACATGAAGTCTCTCGGTGTCAATACGCCGGCGGCTCCATAATACCCTAAGCCAGCGGTAACGTGGGGCTTTAAGCCCTAGGTTCGCCGGGACTAAGAGCATTACAGGTGAACCATGAGCCGCCGCCGCTTCTCGAACGTCGCGATCCGCCTGTAACCGGCCTTCCATGCGGCCTCCTTGGCAACATTGAGATGTCTCCCGATGTCCTCCGGCGAATGGCCGTCGGATGAAAGCGTGATGGGGATATCCATGGCGAAGCACTGCTCGATGATAGCCTGTTCAGGGTATATCTCACGGACCGGCTTGTTCAGCCCGTTCGCGTTGATCTCAACGGTGAGGCCGCGCTCCCGGATGGCGGAAAGAACGGGCATGGCCAGCTTAACCGGGTCGCTCTTGGGGCGGTAGTCAAAGAGTTTTATGACGTCGAGGTGGCCCACGATGTCGCCAAACCCGTGCCGGACACCCCGTTCCAAGTTCGAGTAATACGCCCTGTACAACTCGTCGGGTTCCCACCGGTCGTAGCCTTCCAGCTGGTCAACTTCGTCAAATGACCAGCCGTCGATCGAATGGACGGAGCAGATGATGTAATCCATCTCCGGCTCCTGAAGGAAACGGCGGATGAGTTCTAGACGAGACGACGGACCGTAACTGACCTCCACGCCCAAACGGATCTTCACTTCTGGAAACTCGCGGCGGACAGCTTCCAGGCACTCTTTGTCCCAAGAGTAAAACAGCCTGTCGTGATCTGATAGTCCGAGTTCCTTGATCCCCAAGGCTTTTGCCGTTTCAACCATCCTGACGAGAAGGTGCTCGTTGACCTGGACCTCTCCGTGGCAAGCGGGATGAGTGTGATAGTCGACTAACATGGCCTAGCCTCCGCGATTCCGGACCTTGATAACTCAATACCCCAGGTCCCGTGGTACCGCAAGCTCCCGGGTACCCCGAAGCCCCGGTTTTGGGCCACGGTTCTGGCCCGGGTGTATTCTAGCTTCGGGTCACGCCACGCTGCCATTCCGCCTGCGCCTGGCAGAATCTTTTATGCGTTCGATCTGCTCCAGCGTAACCGGTCGTTCAAAGCTCCTGAAACCTGCCACCTCAAATCCGTGTTTTTTCGCCAACTTGCCGATCCCTGTAACCCGCTCCAAGGACAGATCCCGTCCCAAGCTCCAGTCGACGTAGTTCTCTTCCAAAGCCAGGATCATGGTCTCAGCCATGCAGGCGTAGCTGTGTCCCGGAGGGAAACCGAAATCAAAGTGGAAGTCCGGGTTGCCCGGTACTTTCACCACCCCGCCCTCTATGACGAGGACGTCGTCGCGAATCTTCTTTACCTCTACAGAGATGTTCCTCGGCCTGGAGACATCACAGACCAAAGCTCCCGGCTTGAGGTCTCGTGGGTCTATGATGGAGTCTACAGCGGAACTGACGCACACTACTACATCAGCAGCGCGGACCGCCTCGGGGAGATCCCTGGTGACCCTTGGCACCATGCCGGTACGCTCGGTGATTGAGCGGGCCACTTGTTCCAACCGGCCCGCGTCCCTGGCGCAAAGGGTCAGGTGTCTGCCGCTGTCGGCCATTATGAGTGAGACGACTTTTCCTATGGACCCGGTCGCGCCCAATACCAGGACGTTGGCTTCATCCATATCGATTTCCATAAGTGAGGCGGCTTTCTCGGTGGCCTCGATGGCCGTGCCCGCCGTGTAACTGTTGCCTGTGGTTACGGCAATGTCCAGGTTGCGGCGGATAGTGATGCCGGCGTCGCCTACCACCGACGTGAAAGCGCCGAGTCCCACAACCTTCGCGCCCAAATCCGCGGCCATCTGGCCGGCGGCTGTAATCTTCCGCAGAACCTTCTCCTCGGGGAGGCCTAACATGAGTCTGGGCGTGAGAGGGCAGGATACGAACCAGCCCTCGGCCTTCCCGTAACGGGACTCAACTCCGGTTATATGGGATATCTTTATCGGAGGCATCAAAGACATGCCGAATTCGACCCAACGGTCGGGCAACTTCTTGGCTACCGGGAACTTGCGGCTAACGTCAGAAACATCAATGGGATGAATGATAAAACCAAAGGTGCCCACAGGTATCCACTCCAGACCGGATCTCACTATCCGAGTATCAAGACCATCTACATGCCTTGCGCCGTCTTAGACTGGTGCCTCGTCAAAGCTGCTTCTACTCCGGGATCAAAGACGGCGGGTTTAAGACCAGGATTCTTGGCTTGAAACCGAGCCGGTCCAGGATTCCGTTAATCTCGTCGTCCGTGATGTCTTGAGGATTCTTCCCAAGAAGCGTCACCAGGAGAGCTTCCAGCACGTTTGTGCCGAAGGAGCGGCCCTCCATGTCCGGCGTTGTGGTGATGAGGGTGCTTATGCCTCTTCGCCTAAAGTCCTCAATGTCATCTTCCGTGACCGTATTGGTGATGACCGACTTTCCCTTCATATCTAAAGGCATATGCTTCACTACATAGTGAAAGTCGCCGGCTATGATATCCGCCTGGTGATAGTACTTGGCGCACTTGGAGTTCGCGGCGCGCTTCTCTTGCTTTTGGCCCGTCGGATAGAGCATGGAAAACGGGAGACGCGCTACCATAGGCCCAATTAACCTCGCCACTCTGTCCAGTGTATTTAGGGACCTTAGGGGCACGGGAATGCCCAGGGTGAAAATGAGGTCGCCTAAGATGAGGCTGCATCCTGTCGCCGCAAGCGCCTCAGCCATTGGAAACCTGTCCGCGCCGCTAACCATCAACACAGTCAGGTCCTTGAAAGGAACACGGCATACCTTATCCAGGTACTGAATCACCCTGCGCTCAAGCGTGCCCTTCACCCGGCCGCCGTCAACGATAGGGCTCTTCTTGGCTGCGTTGGCGATGGGGATCGCGTCCCTCAACATGAACTTGTAATTACCGCAACCCACCCACAGGTCTATCCCGCCCATGCCGAAAGCGTCCACTTTGCCGTCGAGCTCGCCGATGAGTTCTATTGCTTTGGCGATAGATCCGTCGGTTCCGATACGCTCGATGATCACTGGCTCTCCAAGAAACTCCTGCTGGGTGCGTTTGTTCCTCTTAGACGAGCCCAAGCTAACGCTGACCACGTGCTTCACAAGAGGACCCCCCTATCCCTTCATCTTGCGAATGACGTCTCTCAAAGCATCCGGGTTCAGGTAGACATCTCCGGTCATGGGAGAACGCCCGATCACTATGGTGGCGATCTCGGTACCCCTGTCGAAGAGCCCCTTCATGATTGCCAACCGCTTGTCGGAGCCGATAAGGATCACCTTTTGGCAGTCGCGGGCCCTGGACAGGAGCCTCATGATCTCGTTGAGCAGGTCATTTCCGCTTCTTTCCCGGACGAAGCTCCACCGCTCGGCGTCGGTCATGACGAAAGTGAACTCGACCCCTTCCTCCAACGCGACGCGCTTTATTTCATCGCAGTTGGCAATGGGAAAGCCGATAACGGCGATAGCTCCGCCCTTGCGGATCTCCCCGATGCCCTCGAGCCGCGAGATAAAGGTCCTGTCGATGCCCGTCTTGGCCGCGACTTCCGCCTGAGATAGCCCTTTTGACCGCTCGATGAGGATGTTCCTAATCTCGTCGTCGATCTTCTGAAGGCTAATGACCTTCTCACCGATACGGATGAAGTCCACAGCGCCACCTTCTGTTGTGCACAGTTTTGTACACATCATACCAGGGAGACCGAGGAGACGCAAGAAATGTAGGGATAAAGAGGAAAACTACTACTCGAAAGGTGACAACGGGAATCTCCGCAATACTCTCTTAAGGGTAGCGTCGGATAGGGCTGAGTCGTCGTGCATCATACCCCGCTTAAGCCCCTCCAGCACGCGCACGCCTTTCTCGGTTGAGAGGCCGAGGTCGCCGGTGACCCGGGAAAGGGCCGTTAGCCTGGCTCCTTCCACAGAACGCGGCAGGCTCATGCCACTCGCGAGCCTCTTCCTGAGCTCGTCCGCGAGGTAAAACTGGGCCAAGCCTGTCAAGGGATTTCCGCACATGCCCGTGGATGTAACACCGAAGAATTCCGGCATCCTGAGACTGTATCCCAACTCCAACGACGCCTTCAAATCCGATACCTCTTGGGCGATGCTATGGCGGAGAGTCTTGACGGTAACCATTGCGAAGCGCGAAAGGGAGCGGATGATGGCGTGTTCCAGCGTGTGCGCCGCCTCGGGCGAGACTAGGCTGCCTAAGTTCCCTTCCAGCACCACCTCGTCGCCCTCATGGGACCTGCCGAATATGGAGACCCGAATGTCGCCCAGGCTTCTGGAGTCGGTGGCCCCGTCTGAGGGAGTCCAACCCGAACCGTCGATCAGGGGATATGAGGTCCTAAGTTCGCCCAAGTCAAGCGGGGTAACGTCTTCGGCGACCAGAATACCGTTTTCCCAGGAGAACGAACTTGCCCTGAACGTCCCCTTCCCCACAAAAGTGGCGAATACGGCCTCACGGATGGCGAAAGAAGGAGCCGTCATGACCTGCTGGGTCCACGCGTCCCTGGCGGTTACCAGGGACCCCACCGGGTAAATGCCTGTAGCCGGGTCAATTGGGAGAAGAAGGACCGATCGCTTGTTGCCTGCGGCCAAGAAGACTCTCTTCGTCCACTCATCCAAGAACACTCCGGTAAGGTCTTGGTCGGCTCTGGGGATCATCCCGTTTGCTACGGGTATTACAGGCGCCCTCACGATTGAGCCGCCTCCTCTAGGATCCTTATGACCCCTTCAGGATTGGACTCGTGGTTGATGCGGTCCCGTAGCTTTGACGCTCCCTTCACTCCCCTGAGGTAGAATGCCAATTGTTTACGCATTTCGAGAAGCCCCCTCCGGGGCCCTCTACGTTCAATGGCGCGCCGGAAATGGTCTATCGCCACGGCCATCTTTTCGGCGGTGGAGTATTCCCGCTTTTCTTGGCCCCGCAAGAGGTCGAGGCATTGCGCGAAAAAGAAGGGGTTGCCCAAGATTGCCCTACCAACCATGACGCCCGCAAGCCTTCCCGAGTTGGCTTTGGACACGGCTTCTTCGGCCGAGGTTATGTCCCCGTTCCCCACCACGGGGATCGAGACGCACTCCGCCACCCTATAGATCGAGTCCCAGTCGGCGCTCCCCGAAAAGCCCTGAGAAACTGTGCGGCCGTGAATCACGAGCATGTCGGCCCCGGCTTCGGCCAAAGCGGAGGCTATCTCGCAGGGGTCTTGGGAACGGTCCCAGCCCAGGCGCGTCTTGACTGTGACGGGAACGCCGGACGCCTCCTTAACTGCCCGGACCATGTCGATCGCCCGGGGGAGGTCCTTGAGAAGCCCTCCTCCTGAGCCGGGCGAAGTCACTTTCCTGGCCGGGCATCCCATGTTCAGGTCTATGGCCTCAAAGCCTCCGTAGGATGGGTCGAGTACTTTGCGGGCTGCTTTGGCCACAAACTCAGGGTCCTCTCCAAACAATTGGACGGCCAAGGGCCGGTCGCCGGGAGTATGAAATAGAATCTCTTCGGAGTCGTCCCCGCCGAAAATGAGGCCTTTGGCGCTGACCATCTCCGTGTAGCAGTAAGCGCAGCCGTTTTCTCGCTGGATTTCTCTAAACACGCTCCCTGTGTAACCTGCCATGGGAGCTTGGATTATTGGTGGCCAAATAGAAAGCCCGCCGAACTGCAGTGGCTTTAGACTGTTGGGCTCATGATTGCTGGATTGTTGGCTCAATTATTGAACGGTGTCCTCCTCTGAACGGATCCCTGCTTCGGCCAGGACCCTCTCCATGACATATATCGGGGAAGCCCTGCGCAAGGCTACCGCGATGGCGTCCGAAGGCCTGCAGTCTATCTCAATCTCTTCATCGCCTCTGGTTAAGACCAAGGAGGCATAGAAAGTGCCGTCTTTGATCTCCCTAATAATAGCCATTACAACTTCGGCACCCAAGTGTTCAATGACGGAAATCACCAGGTCAGAAGTTAAGGGACGAGGCGCTTTCAGGCCCTGCAGCGGCAGAGCTATGGCGGTTGCCTCCATTGCCCGGATCCAGATCGGTATCAGCGTTGACTTGGTAAGATCGGCCAAGAGCACGACGGCTTGTTCCCCATCCTGGTCCAGTCCAACTTTGTCGACAGTAACCTGGACCATTCTGTCATACCTCCTCAACTGACTATCCGGTCCCAGTTTGGAACACGGCCCTGTTCAAAGAAAGACCGTACTCAATTCCACTCTCAGTTCCATGTTATGTCGCCCACAGCGGGGTAGCGCCTAAGTTTCGCCTCAATTAGGCGTTTGGCTTCCTCGAGACCCTCAGGGGTCTTGGATTCCGCTCTCAAAACCAAAGCGGGCTGGGTGTTTGAAGCCCGTATGAGGCCCCAGCCGTCAGGGAACAACACGCGGACCCCGTCCACGGTAATGACTTCCCACTCTTTTGAGAAATCCTCGGTCACACGCGCGACAACTTCGAACTTCTCTTCGTCGGGGCACTCGACGCGGACCTCCGGGGTTGAATGGTACTTCGGCACTTGAGACAACATCTGGTCTATGGTCTGGTCCGAGTTTGATAGAATCCGCAAGAGGCGCGCCGCGGCGTAGAGAGCGTCGTCAAAGCCATAGTATTCGTCCCTGAAGAACATATGCCCGGACATCTCGCCGGTAAACAGGGCGTCCACTTCCCTCATTCTGGCCTTAATCAGGGAGTGTCCGGTCCGGGTGAACTCGGGGCGGCCTCCAAGGCTCCTTACGAAGTCCACCAAAGCTTGGGAGCACTTCACCTCGATCAAGGCCAAGGCACCCGGGTGTTTCTCGAGGACTTCTCGCCAGAAAACTGTCTGGAGCTCATCGCCGAAAACGAGCCTACCCGAGCCGTCTACAACACCTATCCTGTCGGCGTCTCCGTCAAAGGCGATGCCGAGATCGGCACCGATCTCCCTAACCCTCTCGCTCATGGCTCTGACGTTTTCCTCACGGGTCGGGTCCGGATGATGATTGGGGAAACTGCCGTCCGGCTCGAAGTACATCTCCTCGAAAGACGCGCCTATCCTTTGAAGCACCCTGCGGTTTATGGGTCCGCTCGAGCCGTTTCCCGCATCCACCACAGCCAGCACCTTTCGGGGGCCGAGGGCAATCTTCTGCCCGATGTCCTCAACATAATCAGGAACCGGGTCCTTTTCGGTAAACGTCCCGTCTCCCGCGGCATAACGGCCACGGTCAATTATGCGCCTGATTTCCTGTATCCCTTCGCCGTAGAGAGTATCGGACCCGTAAGCCAGCTTGAACCCGTTAAACTCGGGTGGGTTGTGGCTCCCGGTGACCATTACTCCGCCTTCGATCCCATACTTGATTCGCGAAAAATAAAACACGGGCGTGGTGACCATGCCGATGTCCACCACGTCAATCCCGCTCTTCATCAACCCATCGGCCATTATGCGTGAGTATGCATATGACGAAAGCCGGTTGTCCCGGCCCACAATAGCGCTTAGAACACCGCGTTCCTTGAGAAAAGCGCCGTAGGCCCGCCCCAGGGCCAGCACCGTCTCTTCTGTCAGGTCTTCGCCGACTAACCCTCTGATATCGTACTCCCTGAATATTCGCGGGTTGACCAAAGTCATGGGACGATCCCTCCTACAAACCTAGATTCTACCCCCGCCGGGCAATTCCTTTACCTGCCAGAACGCCTGATTATCCATGTCGGCGAGGGTAACACTAAGCACATAAGGAGGTGATCGAGTGACCCAAGTTAAGTGCAAGGTGAAGCCCTGTTACTACTACAGGGACGGAGACATCTGCGGCGCCGATACGATCATGGTCGATTACAACACTCAGAAAGCCTCGACGTTGAGAATGGAAGCGGGCGACATGGACTTCAACGTCGGCAGAGCGACCGGCAGGGCCCAGAACTTCAGGGATTTTGAGGCCGGCGACTTGACCGGTTCTCTGGGCGGAACAAGCGTTAACAAGGGCGACGACAATAAGGTCAAGAGCTCTGAAGAAACGCTGTGCGCCACATTCAGGCCCAAGAACTCGGAGCCGCGCCATTAGCCTTGTTTCGAAGCCGTGAGTTAATAAGCGGCGCGTTGGGGCAGTAAGTGAGCGCGAAGAGGGAGGCCGTTCGCCTCTCTCTTCGGCTATAACTCAGCCCAAGCCTGCATTGAACCACTCCCATCCAGAGCTTCCACACATGTCACATGCTGGTTCCTCAGACCTTCGACAAGCCCAACTCGTTGCGCTAAACTGTTGTCATTCTAGTGTCTACCTGGAGGTTAGTATGCTGACTACCAAGAGTGTTCGAGCAGGCGACAAGGTGTTCGCATGCAAAGGCATCGTCTTTGACAAGGACGGCACTCTCATCGACGTGTACTCCATGCTCGCGGCGCTTGGCCGGGAACGCTACAAGAGACTCACCGAAAGAGTACCTGAGAGCGCCCTTCAATGGATGGACAAATGCACGGGGTTTGACCACGAGGCCGGACATGTGGAGCCCTTTGGCCCTCTGGCCTCCGCTGGAAGAGATCACGAAGTGGTCATCTCGGCTACCGCGCTTTGGCTCGCGGGAATTCCTTGGTACCGTGCCATCCAAATCTCCATCGATGCCTACGATGAGGTCGACCGCACCTATGACCCCAGCACCGGCGTAAGCCTTCTGCCGGGTGCGAAGGAAACGGTGAAGGCGCTTTTCGACGCGGGCTTTTCCCTTTGCATCGCGACTTCGGACATGCATGCCAGGGCAGCTTCCCAGCTCAAAGACTTGGGCATGCTCGATTATTTCGAGGTAATAGTTGGCGCTGACGATGTGGAAAACATCAAGCCTGCCCCAGATCCTTTGCTAAAGTGCGCCGAACTCTTGGGCGTTCCGCCTCAAGACCTAGTGATGGTCGGTGACGCTCCCCAAGACGCAATGATGGGCAGAAGCTCGGGGGCTATGACCATCGGACTCTTGTCGGGCGTTGGCACCGCGGAGCTCCTTGAAGGTCACTGCGACGTGGTGGTCGAGGGAGTAAAGGATATCAGCCCCTGTTAAAGCTGTAGTTCCGTTCTTGGACAAGCCTATATGGACGAACCTGGGAGGGCACACCCGGGACAAGCCGTAGGATTCTTGAAAACCGGTTTATGAGAAAGGCGCTTCCTGCCAGAGACAGGGACTTGTTGTTTGGCCCGGACGCTGCGACTATGCGAGCAGGTAATTATTCGCTCATCCTTGACGAACAGGTCTGGCAGGGATAGCCACAGACTTGGCGAATAAAGAAACCTAACCAGAGAAAGGAGGTGCAAATCAGAATGTTGGTAGCCAATCGTGTATTCGACCTCTTCACGTTGCTGGTAACTTGCGGACTCATCGGACTGGGCATGTACCTGGCGAATCAGGGAAAGAAAGTGGAAATCCGCCCCATCCCCGGCTTCGAGGCCATGGATGAAGCCATCGGACGAGCCGCTGAGATGGGCAAGCCGTTGCACTTCACTCCCGGATACGGCGGTCTGGTAGCCGCCACCTTCGCCGCGTTCGAGGTGCTCGGGTACGTAACAAAGAAGGCCGCTGAGTACGACGTGCGCCTTATCGTCACTGTCTCTCAGCCCGAAACCTTTGCTGTTACCGAGCAGGTCATGCGCCAGGCATACCTGGAGGCCGGCAAGCCCGAAGCCTTCAGGCCGGAAGACTGCCGGTTCATTTCGACCGACCAGTGGGCGTACGCCAGCGGTGTTATCGGCGTACTCTACAGAGATAAAGTGGCATCAAACATCATGATAGGCAACTTCGCGGCCGAAGCGCTGATTCTGGCTGAGGCGGGCAATACCATCGGCGCGGTCCAGATCGCGGGAACGAGCAACGCGTACCAGATCCCGTTCTTCGTCGTGGCTTGCGATTACGTCGTCCTCGGTGACGAAATGTTCGCGGCCGGAGCTTACTTCGCCAAGAACAAGATCCACCTGGGAAGCCTTTGGGGCGAGGATCTTGTGAAAGGCATCTGCATCGCCATCATGGTCGTAGGTGCCCTCTTGGTGACAGCCGGCAGCCGCGGGTTGATAGACCTAATGTCCAAATAAGGAGGTGAGCACGTAATGTTTATGAGAAAGACGCTTCCCGTTATCATCGCGTTCGTCTGCGGAGTATCGGTGGTTATCGACTACTTCTTCAAGATCGACGCGCTGAAGCCTTTCGCCCAGGAAATCCTGACCTGGCGCTCCATCATCGCGATATTCGCCCTTGGCCTTGGAGCCGTCAACATCATCAGGGTCCACGTGAAGAACCTTCAGCGGGACGGAGGCAAGAATATCTTCAGCTGGGCTCTGCTCGTGACATTCGTGGTCACCATCCTGGTGGGCGTCACGAGTGGCCAGTCTTCACCGACTTACAAGTTCATTTTCGACTATATCAACGTTCCTACAGGAAGCGCGATCTTCTCGTTACTGGCATTCTATATAGGAACCGCTGCTTACCGTGCATTTAGGGCCAAGAACGCCGAGGCGGCCATCCTCCTAATCACCGGCTGCATCGTCATGTTGGGCCGTGTACCCATAGGAGCGAAGATCCTGCCGTTCTCGCCTAAGGCCACAGACTGGATCATGTCCGTCCTGAACGTGGGCGGCCAAAGGGGCGTCATGATAGCGGGCGCCATCGGCTTCATCGCTGTTTCGCTTAGAATTATCGTTGGTCTAGAACGCCGTTCGTACGGCGGGGAATAAGGGGGGAGATAAATGGACATCTTTGAAAAGCTTCAAAACTTGGATAAGCGGGTGTTCTATCTCCTCATGGCCCTCGCCATAGCGATACCGACCATAAGCCCCATCGGGCTTCCGGTCGAGGTAACCCCGGCTGTCCAAAGGACCTACGATTTCGTGAAGAGTCTGCCTGAAGGCTCTATAGTTCTCATGGGATACGACTATGAGCCCGGCGACGAGATCGACCTGAACCCCATGGCTCAGGCTCTCTATCACCAGTTCGCCGAGAAGAAGATCAAAGTCGTCGCGATCGCGTCCTTCCCGTCGGCGCCTATGTTCGCGGAGTACACCATGAAGGTGTTTGAAGAGTACGGGTACGAGTACGGCAAGGACTACGTGCATCTCGGGTACTACGCGGGTGCCGAGTCCACCTTGGCGGCATTCGGTAACGACCCGAGATCGATCTTCTCCACGGACTTCTACGGAACTCCGTTGTCGGAGCTCCCTCTCATGAAGAACATCTCCAGCATGAAGGACTTCGCGATGGCAGTAACCCTTAACGATGGTCCGACTAACGGCACAGGTACCCATGACTGGGTCCGCCAGGCTGTTATGGCTCACGGCGTACCCCTAATCATGGGTGTCACCGGAGTCTTGGCCGCCAGCAATGAAACCTACGTTCAGTCGGGACAGTGCAAGGGCATCCTCGCGGGCCTTCGCGCGGCGGCTGAGTACGAGAAACTCACAGACAAGAAGGGCTCCGGTACCGTCGGTATGGACGCCCAGTCCATAGCCCACCTGCTCATCGTCATTTTCGTGGTCATGGGCAACGTGGCTATGTTCCTCTCCAAGAAAGCAACCCCCGCTAAGGGAGGTGCCAAGAGATGAATATCTCCACGAACGCCGGACACTGGGTTGGCGCCATAGCAGCTCTGGCTATCTACTCTGTGTTGATTAAAGACAACCCGGCTTACAAGCTGGTGGAGCACATCTTCGTAGGTGCCTCGGCAGGCATCGCGGTCGTCGCTGGAGTCGAGAGCTTCAAGAGCACCGCTTTGAATCCTCTCACCAACGGGAAGACTCTGTTGCTTGTTCCGATGCTCCTCGGACTTCTGCTCTACGCCAGGTACTTCCCGTCGGTGTCGTGGCTAAACCGCATTCCCCTATCCCTTATGATGGGGGCCAGCGCGGGCGTGGCCATGCGCGGCGCGGTCGAAAGCCAGATTGTCCAGCAGCTAACAGGTACCATGGTTCAGCTGAACACGTTTGACAACTGGATCATCTTCCTCGGCACCGTATTGTCGCTGTTCTACTTCTTCATCACCTTCAAGACCGGCAAGGCCGGCGGCGTCGCCGCCAAGTTCGGCCGTTACTTCATGATGGCCGCTTTCGGCGCCGCCTTCGGCAACACGGTTATGGGTCGTGTGTCGGCGGCAATCGGCCGTTTCCAGTTCATCTTCCTAGACTGGCTGGGATTGTAATAGAGAATTAGGACCGCTGCGGCAAAAGACGCAGGTAATAGGCGTTAGCCAAGAAGAGCCCCGGAAGCCGGGGCTCTTCTTTGTTCTTCGTTGACACCCATAGGGATTAGAAGGCTACAATAAGTGTGATGAATCTGCGCCAACGCCAAGCTGGCAGGTTTCAATCCGCCAGACTCAAGCGGCGAGTCGACCGTGGACCTGGCGCCAACCGGGGGCAGAGTTAAGCGCAAGCAGCAGAGCGTGACCTCCAAAGGCAGGCTTCCGGATCGACCGCAAGCCGGCTTCGGCGCAAGAGAAAGCAGCAGGTATTAGACTTACACACCAACGGCATCCTTGAGAAAGGAGCCGGAATGGAGGTGCGCTTAAATGCGCGGCGATACCAGGTTTTCCCCTCGTCAGATCGCGTTCGCGGGACTTCTTGGAGCAGTGACAGTCGTCCTCGGATCTACTCCCCTAGGTTTCATCCAAATCCCGCCCATTTCCATCACCATCATGCACATCCCAACTATCCTGGCAGGTGTCATGGAGGGGCCGGTAATCGGCGGCATCGTAGGAGCCATGTTTGGCGGATTCAGCATGTGGCAAGCCCAGACTTCGATTAACCCCATGGATAAGTTGATTTTCTCGAACCCGATCATCGCGGTGCTGCCCCGCGTTCTTATTGGAATAATCGCGCACTATGTGTTCCAACTGGCCAGAGGCAGGAACGGAGAGAAGGCCCTAGTCCTCCTCTCGGGAGCGATGGTAGGATACACAGGACATACGTTCATGAGTTCACTGAATCCCACCGCCAGACTCGTAGCCGCGGTGTTGATCGCCGTTGCCGCCGGCTTCGTGGTTCACACCCTTGAGAAGAAGTCAGGACACGGTCCCGCTCTCGCCGCCATCGCCGGAAGCCTTACCAACACAGTCCTGGTGTTAGGGCTGATCGTGGCGTTCGGATTCCTTCCGGGCAAGGCCGCCCTCACCGTCGGCCTAGTAAACGGTATACCCGAGGCAGCGGCAGCAATGATTCTTACAGGGTTGATATACAGGGCGACAAGCAGGTTCGTCGAACACCGGTAAACTGGCGTGAAAGGATAGAGTAAGGAGGAAGTATCATGCTCTTCGCGATTGACGCCGGGAATACCGTCATAGCCGTGGGCTTGTTTAGGGGGCCCGGGCTCATAGATCATTGGAGACTATCGACTGATCGCCGCAAGACAGAAGACGAGTACGGCATGGTGTTCCTTTCCCTATTGGCCAACGCGGGAGTGAAGCCGGACGAGGTAAAGGGAGCCGTTTTGGCGTCGGTTGTTCCTCCTCTAACCGGAGTCTTGGAGAGAGCGACCAAGAAGTATCTCGGGCTTAATGCGCTGGTCGTCGGCCCCGGAACGAAGACCGGCATAAACGTGAAGTACGAGAACCCGAAAGAAGTGGGACCGGACCGGATAGTCAACGCGGTTGCCGCCTACAAGAAGTACGGAGGTCCGGTTATCGTTGTGGATTTCGGCACCGCCACCATCTTTGACGCAATCTCAAAGGACGGAGACTACCTCGGAGGGGCCATCGCGCCCGGAGTTCTTACGTCCACGGACGCTCTCTTCGAGAAAGCCGCCAGGCTTCCCCGTATCGAGCTGACCAGACCCGCCGCCGCGATCGGAAGGACCACCGCCGACAGCATGCGATCGGGGATCTTGTACGGGTTTGCCGCGCAGACGGACGGCATCGTAAGAAGGATCATGCGTGAGCTGGGCGGCAACGCCTACGTTGTGGCAACCGGGATGCCGGCTCACCTGATCGCGCCGGAGTCGTCCACCATCAATAAGGTAGACCCGCTGCTTACGCTGGAAGGCCTGTACTTGATTTACCAGAAGAACGTTTCCCCAGTTGACGCATCCAAGAAGTTGTAGACGTAAACAAGGCCATGGAGCGAGCATAGCTCACTCCCTGGCCAGCAGTTCTATCTGAAACGGTTCTCTGAAACAGTCCCTCGTAAGACGGTCTCCAAAGACAGTCCTCGGGCCTAGAACAACCCGATTATCCGGCCCTTTTCATCGATATCCATGTGAGCGCCGGCGGGATCCGATGGAAGACCCGGCATGGTCCGCATCTCGCCCAACAGCGGATACAGGAAGCCGGCTCCCATGGACGCGCGGACTTCCCTAACCGTGACGCGGAAGCCCCTCGGCCGTCCCTTCAAGTTGGGATCGGCGGAGAGAGACAGGTGCGTTTTGGCCATGCAGATGGGCAACTTGTCAAAGCCCAGCCTGGTGTAGCGTCTGATTTGACGCTCGGCCAAGGGAGTGTAGTCTACCCCATCCGCTCCGTAGACCTTAGTGGCGATGGTTTCGATCTTTTCCTTGATGGATAGGTCCAGCGGATACAGGTGATGGAAGTTGCTGGGCTCCTCTTCAAGGACCTTGATCAGGGCGTTGGCCAGGTCGATACCGCCGGCTCCGCCTTCCGCCCATACCCTGGAGACTACCGCCGCGGAGGCGCCCTTCTTCATTGCTCTGTCGAGCACGTACTGGACTTCTTTGTCCGAATCGGTCGGGAAGTGGTTCAGGGCAACGACCACGGGAACTCCGTGCATGAGTACGTTCTCGATATGCTTGTCAAGGTTCTCGCAGCCCCTATCCAGAGCTTCCATGTTTTCCTTAGACAGCGCCGCGGTATCCAGAGGCTTGCCAGGCACCACACGAATGGCTCCGCCGTGCATCTTCAGCGCCCTGATGGTGGCGACGACAACCGCCGCGTCTATCTTGAGCCCGCTGTAACGGCACTTAATATTGAACATCTTCTCAGCGCCGATGTCCGCGCCGAATCCGGCTTCCGTGAGGGTGTAGTCAGCCAACCTGGTGGCCATCATATCGGCCAAAATGGAGGAGTTACCGTGAGCGATATTGGCGAACGGACCGGCGTGGACAAACACCGGGGTGTTCTCCAGCGTCTGAATGATGTTCGGTTTGATGGCATCCTTGAGCAGGACCGCCATGGCGCCCGCGCACCTTAGGTCGCCGGCGGTGACAGCCTTCCCGTCGTATGTATACCCGACGACGATGCGCTCCAGCCTCTCCCTGAGGTCCTTCAACCCGGTGGTCAGGGCCAGGATCGCCATAACCTCGGAAGCGACCGCGATGTCAAAACCGGTCTCGCGCACAATGCCGTTCTCGGAGCCGCCCAATCCGATAACCACTTTGCGCAAGGCACGATCTGAGACGTCAACGACTCTGGGCCAGGTGATGGTCAATGGATCGATGTTGAGGGGGTTTCCATGAAGCAAGCTGGCGTCCAAGAATGCGGCAAGCAAGTTGTGAGCCAACGCCACCGCGTGGGTGTCTCCCGTGAAGTGGAGGTTGAAGTCCTCCATTGGTACGCACTGAGCGTAGCCGCCGCCGGCCGCGCCTCCTTTGATACCGAAGACGGGTCCCAAAGACGGCTGTCTAATGGTGTTGATGACCTTCTTGCCAAGCCTTCCCATAGCTTGGCCAAGTCCGATGCATGTGGTGGTCTTGCCTTCTCCCAGGGGCGTGGGGGTGATCGCGGTGACTACGACATACTTGCCCTGAGGACGGTCCTTGATCTGCTCGAGAAGGTCCAGCGAAATCTTGGCTTTGTACTTACCGTAGTTCTCAACGAAGTCATCGGGTATGCCCAAAGCGTCTGTGATTTGATTGATGGGCAGCATCTTCGCTTCTTGGGCTATCTCGATATCGGACTTCAAGACGAAACTCCCCCTTCTTAATTCGTCGATGCGCCAACCGACCATCTATGCCCCAAACAGCCTAAATAGGGTCTGGCCCTTGTACGGGTTATCCACACGATGGGCCGGCTAGCAACACTTACTAGAATATCACAAAAAGCCCGACAGTCTACTGGGCAGTTCCTCTGCACGATTGATACAGCGTGACAGCTAAAAAGCCCAACAATATGAACAGGAGGTCCTGACGGCCGAACCCTTTCTTTACTTCCTTCTTTTGAGGAGGCGGCTCATTGGCCATCTGCTCAGCCCGCCACTCCTCATATTCCCGAAACCGCGGCTCCAGGGCCTTTTCCAGGTCTTCTTCCCTAGGCCCCCGGTAGCGCCTGCGCTCATCTTGACTCACGCGATCACCCCTCTACGTTGACTGGGAAAACCATACTGGGCGCGCATTCAAACTCCAACGCCCAAGAGACTCATCTAACCTAAGCGCCTTTCACAATCCTGCCGCCGCTTACGACAATCTTTCCCGCCTTCACAACGGTGTCCACCAGGGAGGTTCCAAAACGATAGGCAATTTCCCTGTAGTCTTCCGCCTCAAACACGACCGCGTCGGCCTGGAAACCTGGGGACAATCCTCCCGCTTTCCCCCCTAGGCCGCTGGCCCATGCAGCATTCCACGTGGCCGCCGTGAAAGCCTCTTCCGGAGTGAGGCGGAGCATCGAACAAGCCAGGGTCATGCAAAGAGGCATGGACATGGCGGTAGACGTCCCCGGGTTAAAGTCGGTCCCGAGGGCGACCGCGGCTCCCGCGTCTATGAGGGCGCGGCCTGGAGCTCCGGGACACTCGCCGAGGAAAACGGATGTAGCGGGAAGCAGCACGGCGGTGGTTTCGCTCTCGGCCAGCGCCCGGATTCCCTGCTCCGATACCTTTATCAAGTGGTCGCATGAGACAGCGCCCAGCTCGCATGCCAGCTCAGTAGCGCCGGTCCACTTAATCTCGTCGGCGTGGACCTTGAGACAAAAGCCGAGTTCCTTGGCTGACAGGAGGATGCGGCGGGTCTCGTCGATAGTGAAGGCGCCTTCATCGCAAAAAACATCCACGAACTCCGCCAGCTCTTGGCCTTTGACTACAGGCAGCATCTCAATTACCTGGCTGATGTACGTCTCCCTGTGAGCGGTACGCGGAATCGCGTGGGCGCCGAGAAACGTGGATACCACGTCAACCGGATGGCGTTCGTCACAGTAACGCGCCACCCGAAGCTGCTTCAACTCGGTTTCGAGATCGAGCCCGTAACCGCTCTTTGCCTCGCATGACGTCGTCCCACACAGGAGCATCTGATCGAGAAAGCCCAAGGCCCGGCTGCAAAGCTCCTCGAAAGATGCCTCGCGGGTCGCCCTTACCGTGCTCAGGATTCCGCCGCCGGCAGCCGCTATTTCGAGATAGCTGCGCCCTTCCGAACGCATGCCGTACTCGGCCGCCCTCCAACCCGCGAACACCAGGTGCGTATGGGCGTCGACAAATCCGGGAGCGACCACCCTTCCGCCGGCGTCCAGCACATTAGAGTCGTCTACCGCCACCTCGGCTTCCACTTCCTCGGCCCGCCCCGCCGCTATCACCTTGCCATTCTTGCAAGCCAACGCCGCTCCCGAAATCACACCCAACTCTCGAGCGTCACGCCCACGCTTGGGCCCGCGAGGCCGTACGCGCGCCGGCTCCATGGTCAGGAGCTGACCGATGTTGGTAATTAGGAGGTCCGCTTCTTTCGCGTGAGCCACGAGTCAATCACCCCATCTCTCAAACCCAACTCTCAATGACTCAGAGACTCGTGATGCCGCCATACCTCAACGCACAGCCACTACCTCAGTACACGTCTGCTGCCTGAGCGCACCGCTATGGCCTCCGGACACCACTGCTACCTCAGCTCTCCCGTCACCTGCTCCACCATGCGGACCAGTTCGCCCGACATTACGAGTTCACGCGCTGCCGCGATGTCGGGAGCCATCTCCCTGTCCTGAGAGACGAACTCTACTTTTGACCTCAAGAGCTTCAATGCCGCGGCGGCTGCCGGCGACAGTCGATGAGCCTCTCCCCGCAGGTCCAGAGCCTGCGCGGAGGCGAAGTACTCGATGGCCAACACGCCTGCCACATTCGCGGCTATATCCCTCGCCTGTCGCGCCGCTATGGTCGACATGCTTACGTGATCTTCCTGGTCGGCCGAAGTCGGGATGGTATCGACTCCCGCGGGATGGGCCAAGACCTTGCATTCAGACGCCAGGGCCGCGGCGGTGTACTGGGCCAACATGAGCCCCGAGTTCAGGCCGCCTTCCGGAGTAAGAAACAACGGCAAACCCTCAGTGCCGCTCATGAGCCTGGCTACGCGCCTCTCAGACATATTGGCAAGGGAACAGAGGGCCAATCCCAAGTAATCGGAGGCTACCGCCAGAGGCTGCCCATGGAAGTTCCCTCCGGACACAACGTGTCCGTCTGGAAACACCAGAGGATTGTCGGTGGCGGAACCGGTCTCGATCTCCACGACCGACTTGACATGCTCCAAGGCTTGCCGGACTGCTCCGTGAACTTGCGGTATGCACCGGATCGTGTATGGGTCCTGAACCCGGATTTCGCCCGGGCGAGTGGTGAACCCGGATCCCGCAAGCAGGGCACGAAGGTTCCAGGCAACGTCTTGCGCGCCGGTGTGAGGGCGGACGCCGACCAACCTCTCGTCGTACGCGTCCGGTATGCAGCGCAGGGCTTGTCCTGTCAGACTGGCCACTATGTCCGCGGTCTTGGCGAGCAGACTTCCGTCATAGGCAGCGAGAGCAAGTACCGCCGCGGTCATCTGGACCCCGTTTGTCAGGGCAAGTCCCTCTTTCGCCTCCAAGGTGATGGGTTCTAGCCCCGCGGCCCGCAAGGCCTCCTCTCCACGAAAAGGGCCTTTCGCTCCGAAATCGCACCAGGCCTCTCCCCCGCCGAGGAGCACCAGCGATATATGCGCCAGGGGAGCCAAATCGCCGCTGGCTCCGACCGATCCTTTTCTCGGCACCACAGGAGTAACGCCCCTGTTGAGAAGCTCCACCAGCATCCGGATTACTTCCAACCGTATCCCCGACATCCCCTTCGCCAAGGCGTTGGCCCGGAGAAACATGGCGGCCCTGACCTCATCCTGGGCAAACGGTTCTCCTACCCCGGTGGCGTGGCTTCTGACCAGGTTTTCTTGGAGCACCTCAAGTTCGTGGCGGGATATGGAGACGTCGGCGAACTTGCCGAACCCCGTGGTGATACCGTAGACTCTTCGGCCTCGGGCGATTATTTCCTCGACCACCCGGCGGGACATCTCTATCCTCTCGGCGGCTTCAGGCGGTATCACCACCTCTTCGCGAGAACAAGCGACAGCCCTTATCTGTGCTATGTCCTTCGTCTCTCCATCCAAAAGAACTGGCATGGCTACCTGCTCCTTTGAAGCCGGACTCTTACCTTCGCGATGTCTCCTTGGGCGGGCTCCCTACACGTTGGCAGGCTACTTTTTCTTATGATCCCGGTCTCTCACTATGACGCGAACCGAACGTTCCCTCCTCAAGTTGTCCAGCCGTGCCAAGACGTCATCCATTGTCAGGTTCCGGAGGATATCTCCGTAAGAGAAGATGTTCAGGCCCATGTCATGAAGATGCGCTTGGATTTCCCCCACCGTGTCAAAGGAATCAAACAGGGTCACGTACCGCCCCAAGTTGGATTTCTTTATCCTTAAGAAATCTTCCTCCAGACCGGCGCGCCTCTTCGGGTCAGACTTCACGGTCTCGACTTCTCTCAAAACCCTCTCGGAAAACTCTTCGGGAGACGCGCTCTGGCCGAACATGGAAGCGTGGGAGTAGTCAGGCCATGCCTCGTAGGTGCAATGCAGGTCGTCTACCAGACCTTCCTCATAAACCTCGGTAAAGAAAGCGGAACTCCTCCCGAACAACATGTCCAGAAGTATTGAGGCCGCGAGTTCCTGGCGAAGCGTGTCTTCTCCAATTACGCCGGGAGGATCGTCCTTCCACGCGATATGGATGAGCGGCGTGGGTACGGGCAGGAACACCTCCCGGTCCTCCCCCACTTCGGGAGGCTCCAGCGGCCTTATGCGTTGGGGAATGTCCAGGACAGGAGTGTCCGGTGACGAAGACTGGGACCCGTCGGGCGCGGGGCAGGTATCGGAGCGCGTATACCGCGTCAACAACGAGTCGGGCAACGCTTGGGCTATATATTCAAACGCCTCATGAGGCGCGAAGTCGCCGGCCACAAAGACGCTCATGTTGGAAGGCCTGTAGAAGCTCCTGTGGCACTTGTACAGGAGTTCGTCGGTGATCTGGCGGATGGACTCTTTGGTCCCGGCTATGTCGAACCTAACGGGGTGTTTGAAGTACAAGGCTTCCATGGCCTCGCGGACCAGCCTGGCCCCCGGATCGTCATCGTACATCCCGATCTCCTGGCCGATAATCCCCTGTTCCTTCGCCACCGACTCCTTGGTGAAGTAAGGGTCTAGCGCCACTTGCATGAGGAGCTTCAGAGCCTCGCCGAAGTTCTCGAGAGTCCAGAAGAGGTATGAGGTGTAGTTGTTGGTTGTGTAAGCGTTGGCGGAAGCTCCGATTTTGGCAAAGGCGGAAAACGCGTCTCCCCAAGGTTTCTCGAACATCTTGTGCTCCAGAAAGTGAGCTATACCCGGCGGAACGTCCACGGGCTCGGTTTCCCCCGGAGGGATGAACGAGTTGTCGTTGGAGCCGTAGTGGACGAAAACCTCCGCGTACTTCTTGCGGAAACCTTTCTTGGGCAGTACGAAGGCCGTAAGTCCCTTGACCTTGGAGACGTAGATTTCTTCTCTTAGTGAGTCGTTCCTGAGGCAGTAGTCACTCACGGTGGATTCCCTCTTTCGCTCTCAGGGCGTAGACGGCCTTTAGTTGGACTTCTTCGGCCACCCTGACCACATCGTCCTTGGTTACTTTCATGATCCGAGAAACCAGTTCGGTCTCGGTCGCGGGCCCCCCCATGATCTCCTGGGTGAGAAACCGCCTGATGAGGGCGCCTTGCGAATCGCTCTCGGATCGGTACCGTCGCAGGAGCCCCGCTCGGGTATTGTCCATCTCCTCATCAGAGATGTCCCCGTTTTTCATGGCCTCCACTTGCTCCATGATGACGTCTTGCGCCCGCTCCTTGTCCTCGTCGGCGATGCCGGCGACGGCGATGACCATGCCGCGCCAGCTGTTCAGACTGGTATCAGCGAAGTACGCCAGTTGTTCCCTCTCCCTGACGTTCCTGAACATCTTGGAGTGGGGGAAGCCGCCGAGAATACCGTCGTAGAAGATGAGCGCCGGGAAATCCGGATGCCCCTCGGTGATGCCGCCGGAAAGGGCCATGCACAGCACCGTCTGTTCGCCGGGCAGGAAGTCCTCCTGGTACAAAGTGGTCTCAGGTAAGGGCGGAGGCGCGATGTTGGTCCTATGTCCCTGGACGCTGAAGAATCTCGAGAAAGGAAACTCCAAGCTGGTCCTCTGGAGGATCTCGCCGAGCTCTCTTACGCCCTTCCCCACAGCGTAAATGCTTATGGGGGATGACGCGAGAGCGCCCGCCCAGGTCACCCACGTTCCTCGAGGGTTCAGGTCGTCCAGATCCTCAAGCACTCCCCACGCCGGAAGCCCGGAGGGTTCGCCCTGAGAGACCACCTCTACCAGGCGGACAGTAGCGTATCTGGCCCGGTTGTTGATGATACCGAGGATATCCCTGCGGTGTTCTTCCCTCTCGGTTTCGAACCGGTCCTCAGGGTAGGCCCCGTTAACCAAGTAGGGCCTCGTGGCTAATTCCCACACAAAAGACATAGCCTTGGCCAGGTTCAAACCGTCTTTGCTTCCCAGGAGATTGGAGTCGACGTAGTCCGGGGAGGGCATATCTATCCCGAAACGGATCACCTGCACAGGGCCTATTTTGGTCGCGTCCGCTCCCATGCCCGCTCCATACATTTCCTCCAGTTGCCGGGAAATATCCCTCAGAGCAGGCAATCCCACAGTCCCGCGTTTGGCGAGCCTGGGAACCAAGGCTATGCTGGTCACGGTCTCCCGCGAGATCGGAACCTTGCAGAATACGTCTATGGAAAGAGTCTTCCACCTATCGTCGGTTAAGTAGTGATACGAAATCCCTGGTCCGATACTGATAGTCTCAAACCGAGTCTCTTTGTTATGCTCCAAATGGATTACACCACCAGTTTGCCGTCTTCGTCAGCCAGATTCCTTGGGTAGTTGGTAAGGCTTCGCGCTCCATCGGCGGTGAGGACTACATCGTCCTCTATCCTGACCCCACCCCTACCCGGAAGGTAAATGCCCGGCTCGATGGTAAACGTCATCCCGGCCTCTAGCGGGACAAGGTTGGAGGACACGATGTACGGCTCCTCGTGAACCTCGAGCCCCAATCCATGCCCGGTCCTGTGTATGAACTGGTCGCCGTAGCCGTAGGAGGCGATCACATCCCTCGCCAAGGCGTCTATTTCGGCGCCGCTCATTCCCGGTTTGGCGTTTAATCTAGCGTTCTCCTGAGCCTCTTGCACTATCCTGTATACTCTCTCAAGCTCCGTGGAGAAACGCCCGCCCACCGCCCAAGTCCTAGTTATGTCTCCCCAATATCCGTTAACCGAAACACAGAGGTCGAGCCAGACTATGTCTCCCTCAGACACGGTAGTCCTGGACGTGCCCGCGTGAGGGACCGCGGTATCCGGCCCCGTGGCAAGGGACGCGTGGATAGCCTCGGCTCCGCGTTCCTTTAGATATCTTTCGACTTCCAGTACGATTTGAGACGCCCGCATTCCCGGAAGGAGCCGGCGTCGCGCGATGTCGACGCCCAGGTCGCAGAGGGAACAGGCCGTTTCCATGGCGCGAATCTCCGATTGGTCTTTGATCATACGGAGCTTCTTCATGATGGTACCCGCGTCCACGAAAGCAAAGTCTCCCATGGCCTTCTTCATCAGCGAGTACTCAAGCATCCTCGCGGACGTGTACTCCAACCCCCACGTCCCGCCTTTTCCTTGAAACACACGGGCAAACGCGGGGCCCGGGCCTTCTTCGTCGGAGAAGGACTCCATGCGAAACTCCATCTCCACTCCCTGGTCCAGCAAGGTCGCGGCCAGGTTCTCGCCCTTGGTTATCTCGAAACCCGGCATGAGGAAAGTCGCCGCTCCGAAAGCCTCAATGGCGCACAACGAAGGCCGCTCCGAAAGCCCCATCCTCAAGCCGGTCATGTAGTAAAGATTAGGACCGGGCACGAGGACCAGGCCGTCGAGCCCGTCCGCTTTCATCTCTTCCAGGAGTTTGTTCCAACGCTCCTTGTTCATCCCCTAACTACCTCGCTCTAAGAAATCTCCGCTGCTCTAAAGGCTCTGTCGTCCTGCGGGTCTCATTGGCCCGTTCCTGTGAGACGTATGCTGCCCTAAGGCTCACCCTAGGGCTCACTGTCTCTCCGCGACGAAATATACCCGCGAAGAACTCTCTGTAGCAGGATGGAACGTGCAAGATTCGTAGACCGCCAAGACTTTGAACCCGGCTTCACAGAGCCACTTCCTATGGTCGTCCAGGGGAAAAGCCCGCTCCCTGTGGACCTCATCGAATCTGGCCCAGGTGTCATCCTCCTTTATGAAACCCGTGAGGCGGACGGTCCACCACTTCTTATGCGTGTCATAGCTGTCGGCCCAAATAACGAAGTAGTCGTCTCCCTCCATGAGACTTATTTCGTCAGGAATGGAAGCCAAGCGGGCCTGGGTATTCACGTCGAAGATGAAGAGACCTCCCCGTTCTATGGACGAGGCTACGGACTTGTACGCTGCCTTGACGTCCTCCGGCTCCAGGAGGTAGTTGAGGCTGTCAAACACGCAAACGGCGGCGTCCAAAGGAGGATCCAGCTGAAAGTGCCGCATATCCTTTTGGATGAAGTCCGCGTAAAGCCCCCGCGCTTTCATCTTGGCTCTGGCCACCGTCAGCATATTGGGGGAAGCGTCCAGGCCGGTGACCTGGTAACCGTAGGATGCCAGCAAAGCGGTAAGGTTGCCCGTACCGCACGCGAGGTCAAGGACTGTCTTGGGCTTGAAGTTGTACTCTCCCCAAAGGGTTATTATGTAATCCGCCCACCTTGAGTAAGGGACGTCCGCCATTATCCGGTCGTATACCTCGGCGAAACGCACGTATGGTTTGGTTGACGATCTAGCCACTGGGCTCACCTTCCAGTTGCTAGTATTCGCCCTTACATGGAGGCAGTCCTTGTGCGGTAAGCGGTCGAGAGCCCTATAAAGCCCTAGGAATGAAGGAGTTAAGGCCGACGCGTCATGTTCCTACGCTCTCCTGCTCTCAATACGAGTCACGGCGTAACTTACGGCGGCGCCGCCTATAAACAGGAAAACGTCCAGGACCAACCCCAGGCCGCTTCGAAAACCGGGGAACACGGAAACCATAGATCCCAAGAGAAACCCAACCACCGCACAGTAGCAGGGGCCTCTGAACCTCCGGAACAAGAACTCGACAAGCTTTACGATAAGGAGGCCCGTCCCGGCGAAACCACACCCCAAGAAGAAAAGCACCCGGATATCGAAGCGGGTTAGGGCGTAAAGCAGTTCCTC
>Ga0134099_1001131_pt1 | contig 26604 bp, 16 predicted proteins | sample 10_taG_2_FD_105482 | JGI IMG/M metagenome (GOLD analysis project Ga0134099, IMG submission 105482) | Switchgrass degrading microbial communities from high solid loading bioreactors in New Hampshire, USA - 10_41_5_180_A2 metaG | ecosystem: Engineered > Bioreactor > Semi-continuous > Anaerobic >...
GGGTCTAAACCTTCTAAGCAATGTTGAGCTAACTCCGCAGGGTCAGTAGATGTGAGATAGCAAGCCGGGATTATAACATCGGTATCTATGTTATCCCCATATTTCAGGGCTTTTCCACTTATTATCATTTTGTCACCTCGTCTTAGATTTGATCCGGAGCAGCAATGTATCCGGCAATAGCGGAGCTCGCTGCTATATAGGGGTTAGCAAGATAAACTTCGCTCTTTATATGTCCCATTCTTCCTAAGAAGTTTCGGTTGGTGGTAGATACACATTTTTCTCCTTCGGCTAAAACCCCCAGGTGTCCCCCGAGACACGGTCCACAAGAAGGAGGAGCAATTATTCCCCCTGCTTCTAAGAAAATACGCAGCAATCCCTCTTTTTCGGCTTGCTTTAACACCGCAGGAGTTCCCGGGAAAATCAAGAGCCTCACTCGGGGGTTGACTTCCCGGCCTTTTAGCACTTGCGCTGCCATTCTCAAATCTTCCATACGGCCATTGGTGCAAGAGCCGATAACTACCTGGTCGATTTCTATTTCAGGAATAGAATAAACGGAATGAGTATTACTGGGTAAATGAGGAAAGGCCACCTGGGGCTCGAGAGGAGAAACGTCAATCTCTATTATTTCTCTCCATTGAGCATCGGGGTCGGATTGGTAAACCACACAAGGGCGAGAGGCTCTCTCGGAAACGTAGCTGAGAACCTTACTATCAGCTTCCATTATCCCGTTTTTTGCTCCGGCTTCTACCGCCATATTAGCCATAGTAAAGCGCTCATCTAAGGATAGCTCCGATATCACCGAACCTTTGAACTCCATAGCACAATATCTTGCTCCATCTACCCCAATTTTTCCTATAGTGAAGAGAATGAGGTCTTTTCCGGTCACAAACGGTTTTCTTTTCCCCTCATAAAGGAAAAGGATAGATTCTGGAACTCGCAACCAGGTTTCTCCCAGCACCCAGCTGGCGGCGATATCGGTGCTTCCCATTCCGGTAGAAAATGCTCCCAGTGCTCCATAGGTACAGGTATGAGAGTCGGCTCCAATTACTAAATCTCCGGGAACTATCAGACCTTGTTCAGGGAGCAGCACATGTTCTATTCCTACCTTTCCTCCCTCAAAAAAGTGAGATATACCATATTTTCGAGCGAAGTCTCGCATCAACTTTACATTTTGGGCCGAAGCAATATCTTTGCAAGGAGTGTTGTGGTCGGCAACCAAAACTACTCTATCAGGGTCAAAGATTCGGTCAATTTTCTGTTTTTCCAGTTCCTTGATGCCCAGAGGAGCAGTGATATCGTTGGCTAAAGCCAGATCAACTTTTACCTGCACCAGTTCTCCAGGAGCTACTTTTTCTTTTTGAGCGTGAGCAGCTATGATTTTCTCGGTTATGGTCATACCCATTTTAGTTCTCCTTATAATCTTTTTGAGGGTTGATTTTCTTCTTCTTTTGAGCCATTCGATTTATAGCCGCAAGATAAGCTAAAACACTGGCTACCACCACATCCTGATTAGACCCTCTTCCTACATATTCCTGGTCTTCTCCTATTATTCTCACGATTACTTCTCCCAACGCTTCCGTTCCTCCGGTGATAGATTGCAAAGTGTAATTAACTAAATTGGGAGAAATATCTAGCATTTTGCTTATGGCTTTGTAAGCCGCATCTACTGGACCCACTCCGGTGGATACCCCCTCTAATATTTCTCCATCTTCCCTAACTAGTCTCACAGTAGCGGTGGGTAAAATGTTATTCCCCGAGCAAACATGCACAAAATCCAGGCGATACATTTCCTCTGGTCGAGATACCTCTTCAGAAACGATAGCCTTGAGATCGGCCTCGGTAATTTCTTTTTTCTGGTCAGCTAACTGTTTAAAACGCTGAAAAGCTTGATTGAGCTCTTCTTCGGAAAGCTGATACCCTAAATCTTCTAATTTCTTAGCAAAAGCATGGCGACCGGAGTGTTTTCCCAGCACCAGTACTCTCTCTTCTCTACCGATGAGCTGAGCATCCATTATCTCGTAAGTCAATTTATCTTTAAGCACTCCATCCTGGTGAATACCGGCCTCATGAGCAAAAGCATTCTGTCCCACTATGGCTTTGTTGGGTTGCACGAGCATCCCGGTGAGCCTACTCACCAAGCGGCTAGTGCGATATATTTCCTGCAAGTTAAGAGAAGTTTGAGCTTGGAAGCGGTCTTGCCGCACATACAAGGCCATAGCTATCTCTTCTAAGGCAGCATTCCCAGCTCTTTCTCCAATACCATTTATGGTGCACTCTATCTGAGTAGCACCAGCAGAAATCGCCGCTAAAGAATTAGCAGTAGCTAGTCCTAAGTCATTGTGACAGTGGACGCTCACCCCCACTTTGTCCATACCCGGGGTGTGTTCTAAAAGATAAAGGATTAGCTCTTTCATTTCCTCAGGGATAGTGTAGCCCACAGTATCGGGAATATTGAGAGTTGTGGCTCCCGCTTCAATCACGGCAGCATAAATCTGAGAGAGATACTGCCAATCAGTGCGAGTGGCATCTTCAGCAGAAAATTCCACCTCATTGGTATAATTTCGAGCTTTTTTAACCGCCCAAACTGCTTCCTCTAAAGCCTCTTCTCTGGTAAGATGCAGTTTGTGCTGGAGATGAATATCAGAAGTAGCTAAAAACACATGAATAACCGGTCGTTCAGCATATTTTACTGCTTCTCCCGCTACTTCGATATCTTTTTCTTTGCATCGAGCCAGAGCACATATGGCCGGTCCTTTTACCTGTTGAGCGATTAATTTTACTCCTTCAGCATCCCCCGGAGAGGCGATGGGGAAGCCCGCCTCTATAACGTCTACGTTCAGTTGAGCTAACTGCTTTGCTATTTCCAATTTTTCTTGAGGATTAAGGCTTACCCCCGGGGATTGCTCCCCGTCTCGCAGGGTAGTATCAAAAATCCGGATATTTCTCATTATCCTACCCCCTCATTTTTTGAGCCAGGGCATCATGTCTCGCAAGGTCTTCCCCACTTTCTCGATGGGATGTTGAATATCTTTGTTTCGCAGAGCATAATACACTGGTCGATTGGCTTGATTTTCCAGAATCCATTCCCGAGCAAAACTTCCATCTTGAATCTCACCTAAGATTTTCTTCATTTCTTCCTTAACTTGATCATTAATCACTCGAGGACCTCGGGTAAGGTCACCATATTCAGCGGTATCACTTACCACTTGGCGCATATTGGTGAGTCCTCCTTCATATACCAAATCCACAATTAACTTCATCTCGTGCAAGCACTCAAAGTAAGCTGCTTCAGGTTGATATCCAGCTTCTACTAAAGTTTCAAAACCAGCTTTAATTAAAGCAGTCAATCCCCCACAGAGCACTGCTTGTTCCCCAAACAGGTCAGTTTCAGTTTCCTCCTGGAAAGTGGTTTCTAAAACCCCGGCTCGGGTTGCTCCAATCCCCCGGGCATAAGCCAGAGCTATGTCTTTGGCCTTACCACTCGCGTTTTGATAGACAGCGATGAGAGAAGGAACTCCCTTTCCTTCCTGATACATTCTTCTTACTAAATCTCCCGGCCCTTTGGGAGCCACCATAATTACATCCACATCTTGAGGGGGAATGATTTGATGGTAATGAATATTGAAGCCATGAGAAAACATCAACACTTTTCCAGCTTTAAGGTATTGAGCTACCGATTCTTTATAAATACTGGCCTGATATTGGTCGGGGGCCAGCATTTGAATTACGTCTCCTTTTTGAGCCGCTTCAGCAGCACTCACAGGAGAAAATCCAGCATGGCGAGCTTTTTCAAAACCGGGAGTTCCGGGTAAATCTGATACTATAACATTTAATCCACTATCTCTTAAATTTTGAGCTTGAGCGCTTCCTTGACTTCCAAAACCAATTATGGCAATCGTCTTACCTTGCAAAACCTGAAGATTAGCGTCCTCATCGTGATATACTTTGCTCATAATAAAACCTCCCTTTTATTTTGTTAATTATTTTTCCTGTAAAGATTGGCTTCCTCGAGCCAGGGCAATCCGTCCGGTTCGGGTCATCTCTATAATGCCATATTTACGCAATAGCTGCTCTAAGGCATCGATTTTATCCGGAGTACCAGTTACCTCTACAATTAAGCTCTTTTCTTCCACATCTATTACTCGAGCTCGGAATATCTCCACTGTTTGCACTATTTCCCCTCTGACCTCCGAGGGAGCATTCACTTTAATCAGAGCTAATTCCCGGTCTACATAATTAGTTTGAGTGAAATCTCCCACTTTTATGACCTCAATTAGTTTATACAGTTGCTTAGTTATTTGTTCCAGAGTGTCAGCGTTTCCTTTTACTACTAAAGTGATACGAGAAATGGTAGAGTCATGAGTAGGACCTACGGCTAAGCTTTCTATGTTATATCCTCGCCGAGCAAAAAGAGAAGAAACCCGGGCCAAAACACGGGGCTTATTTTCTACCAAAACTGAAATGATATGCTCCACTGGGCAACCTCCTTCTTGTTATTCCAGAATCATCTCTTCTAGTGACTTTCCAGGAGGGACGAATGGCAAAACATCTTCTTCCTCTACTACTCTACAATCTACCAATACCGGTTTATCTTTTACTTCTAAAGCCTTAGATATTGCTTCCTCCAGCTCTTCCTCCTTCTCTACTCTAAAACCTTCGCCTCCGAAAGCCCGAACTAAACTGACCAAATCAGGGTTTTGAAGCTTGGTACAGGAGTAACGCCCTCCATAGAGACAACCCTGCCATTGCCGAACCATACCCAAATAAGAATTATTAATGACGAAAATTTTGATGGGCAAACAATAATTAACTGCAGTAACCAACTCCTGGATTTTCATAAAAATGCTCCCATCTCCGCTGATTAAAACCACCAAACGGTCAGGGTTACCCACTTGAGCGCCTACAGAAGCAGGCAAACCATAACCCATTGTTCCCAAGCCCCCTGAACTGGCCCACTGGCGAGGTGTTTCGCAACGGTATATTTGGGCTGCCCACATCTGGTGCTGTCCGACATCGGTAACTACTATTGGGTTATCACCACGGGTGAGCTCATAAATTTTCTCTATCGCCCGACGGGGAGAAAGCCCTTCTTTTGCTTGAGGAGTATATTCTTTTTTCCATTCTTCTATATTTTCTCTCCAAATAGGATGTTTTTTTTCTTCTACATGCTTTTCTAATTCCGCGAGCACCATCTTGGCATCGCCCACAATGGGAATAGAAGGCCTAACGTTTTTCCCTATCTCTGCTGGGTCAATATCAATGTGGATTACCTGGGCTCGAGGAGCAAAAGTAGCCAGATTCCCTGTTACCCGGTCGTCAAAGCGCATACCTATAGCAATTAAAAGGTCACAATTCATCACTGCTTTATTAGCCCAGTAAGTTCCATGCATTCCCAACATCCCTAAAGAAAGAGGATGGCTTTCCGGAAAAGCTCCTTTTCCCATCAGAGTATGAGTAACCGGGATATCTGCCTTTTCTGCTAATTTCAAAAGCACCTCTGATGCTCCGGAAGATATTATCCCTCCTCCAGCGATTAAGACAGGTCTTTCTGCTTCCCGAATAGCCTGAGCAGCTACTTTAATCTGGTTAATGTGTCCCCGATAAGTGGGTCGGTAGCCAGTGATTTTAACTTTTTCAGGGAAAACGAATTCTCCTTCCTGCTGCTGAATATCTTTGGGTAGGTCAATAACCACAGGTCCTGGTCTTCCAGTAGAGGCAATATAAAAAGCTTGGCGAACAACGGTGGGAAGTTCTTCCAGACTGGTTATCAAAAAATTATGTTTAGTGATAGGCATAGTTATTCCGGTAGTATCCGCCTCTTGAAAAGCATCTTTACCTATGAGGCTGGTGGCCACCTGTCCCGTAATAGCCACAAGAGGCACTGAATCCATATAGGCATTGGCCAGGCCGGTCACTAAATTAGTAGCCCCCGGGCCTGAAGTGGCCATACACACTCCTACTTTACCTGTAGTGCGAGCATAACCATCAGCAGCATGAGCTGCTCCTTGCTCATGTCTTACTAAGATATGAGTGATATCTTTATCATCCATCAAGGCATCGTAGATATCAATCACTGCTCCTCCTGGATAACCGAATATTACTTCTACTCCTTCTCTTTTCAAAAGCTCGATTAATATTTGAGCTCCTCTCATTTTCAACTTCATCACTCTCCTTATTCCATACTTGCTCCCTGAGAAGTGGGACGAGCAAGTTTAATATAGCGCCCCAGGAGCCCGGTTTGATATTTAGGAAGAGGGGGAGTAAAGTCTTTACTTCTTCTCTCTAACTCTTCTTTATCTACTAGAAGCTCTATCTGGCGGTGAGGAATATCAATGAAAATTTCATCACCTTCCCGAATCAAGGCTATGGGACCTCCTTCAAAAGCCTCGGGAGAAATATGTCCGATACACGGACCTCGAGTCCCTCCGGAAAAACGGCCATCAGTGATTAAAGCTACTGTTTTACTCAGGCCCATACCCACAACAGCAGAAGTAGGAGCCAACATTTCTCGCATTCCCGGTCCACCTTTCGGTCCTTCAAAACGGATGACCACCACCGAACCCGGGGATACTTTCTGGTTAGTAATAGCTTCCATAGCTTCTTCTTCACTATTAAAGCAGATGGCTTTCCCTCGAAATACCATCATCTCTCGCTCTACCGCCGATTGTTTTACCACTGCTCCATCGGGGGCTAAGGAGCCGTAAAGCACCGCTATCCCTCCTTCCGGAGAGTGGGGATTATCTAAGGTGCGGATTACTTCTCTATCTACATCTGTCTCTTCTACTCCTTTTTGAATTTCTCTCACCGTTTTCCCCGAAACCGTGAGATTATCTTCTAAGAGTTCTCCTAAGGTTTTTTCTACCGCCGGAATGCCTCCGGCAAAATGGAGGTCTTCTAAGAAAAGCTCCCCTGCTGGTCGGAGCATCACAAGATGGGGTATTTTCCGGGATAGCTCATCAAAAGTAGTAAGAGAAATAGAAGAAGCTTGCAGCTCTTGAGCTAAAGCTAAAATATGGAGGACCGTATTAGTTGAGCCTCCTAAGGATAAATCCATCTTTATAGCATTGCGCAGAGATTTTTCATTAAGAATCTGGCGGGCAGATATATTTTCTTTTACCAATTCCACAATTCTTTTCCCACTTTCATAGGCAATTCTTCTTTTTTGAGCTGATATAGCAAGAGCAGTAGCGCATCCAGGTAAACTCAATCCCATAGTTTCCGTAAGGCAGGCCATGGTATTAGCGGTGTATAAACCCTGGCAAGAGCCCGCTCCCGGGCAAGCTTCCATCTCTAATGCTTCTAATTCTTCTAAGCTAATTTCTCCCTTATGATATTTTCCAGCAGCTTCAAAAGTATCCCGGACAAAGGAAAGTCTTCTTCCCCGGTAAACTCCAGAAAGCATAGGACCACCAGTCACGACTATAGTGGGAAGATTTAAACGAGCAGCAGCTAAAAGCATACCAGGAGTTATTTTATCGCAATTGGTTAAAAGAACCAACCCATCGAGGGCGTGCCCCTGAGCTACTGCTTCTACTCCGTCAGCAATTACATCTCGACTGGGAAGAGAAAACCTCATCCCTTCATGTCCCATAGCAATGCCATCACATATAGCTGGAAGACCAAAAACAAAAGGAGTTCCTCCTCCTGCTTCTACTCCCCGCTCTATAAATCTCTCCAGTTCTCGCATATGGATATGCCCAGGAACTAAATCAGAAAAAGAACTGGCAATCCCAATCAAAGGTCTATTTAAAGATTCTCGAGTAAGACCGGTAGCAAAAAATAAAGAACGGTGAGGACACCGATCTGGACCTTCTTTAACTATTTCACTTCTCATAAGCTTCCTCCCTCAATAAATGATCATGATAATAAAATACCCCTCGTCCCTCGAGGGACGAGGGGTATTTCCCCGCGGTACCACCCTTTTTACTTGCCTTGGCAAGTCACTCTTTCCTCTTAACGGAGAATCCCGGGTTGCTTACTCCACTTTCAGCCAACCACTCCAGGGCGAGATTCAGCACCTTCCGGTATCTGCTCCCAGCTTTTGCAGACTCTCTGTAACCAGAGAAAATGCCTACTACTCCCTTTCCTCGCTTTTATGATTTTAACTAATAGAGGAAATATAACACAAGAATCTATACTTTGCAAGAGCCCTGGGGCTCTGCGAAATTGTGTGGAGGCGCACAAATTATAATTTATATTACCAATAAGCCATAAATTGACCTTTTTGAGAGCCTGCATCTGATACCCGGTACAGAGAAATTAAGGCAGGCTCCAGAGATACAAGGCAATGCCTGAAGTATATCAGGCTATTACTATGCTTACTCTTCTCTCCACTCTTCAATTTCTGCACCTATCTGCTTGAGAGTCTCTTTTACTTTGCTCTCCAACGTGGTTTTATCAAAACCTTCCTGAGATTTTGCCTTTATCTCGATGGTAATTTCTGGAGGAAGCCCTTTTTCTTTTAATGGCCGGACTACACCACCTACTACAGAAGAGAGTTTATCCCAGGGGATTTTCGCTCTTAAAGTCAATTTCGCAACGGCACCACTTTTTCTGGGCTCTTCTCCTTCTTCTTTCCCGGCTACTTCTCCCTTTCCTTCTTCAGGCCTTTCTTTTACTTTCCAGCCCCAGCTCTCTCTCATTTCTTCCTTTTCTTTTTCTTCCTCTTCCTTCCTCTTTTCTTTCTCTTTTATTTCCTTTGCTACTTCGCTACGTAAAACTATAGAGTCCATCGTCGGGCTAACGTCTTCGCTGTAGTAAACTTTCTGCCCTTCTCTAATACCAAGAAAGCCACTCCTCACTCCTTCTCTTAGGGCATCTAATAGAACTCTCTCGTCTTCTAAGATAGGCATCCCGGGGGTTTTCAGGAAAAGTTCATAAATATCTCGCGCTTCTTTTTCATTTTCATCCCCGGCAAAGGTTCTATCGATTATGTATTTGGGAGTGAGGCGAGAAAGAATCCTTTCCTGGTCTTTGAGATGCTGTTTAACTCTTTCTGAAATAGTAACGCTCGTTCCCACTATAGGGATACCCAGGTCTTTCCAAGCCCAACCTTTCTCCTCTAATAGCGCCAGATGTCTGTAGGCATTGAGAATTCTAAACGGTATTTCTTTCTCGGCATCATTTAATTTCTTCTTCAGCTCATTCTGACTTTCTTTAGTAAGTGATTCCAGAAGTCCTCTGTCGTTGTGAACCTCGGAGATAGCCAGAAGACGCTTTAGAGATTTGTAAAGGGTAGAATACTGAGCATCATCCATTGCCAGAATGAAGAGCGTATTTTTATACACTCTAAAGCCTGTTCCCGCTTTTTCCAAAAGCTCCGATACCAGCTGATTTACTTTCCCTGATTGCTCTGCAGCAGATGACCCTGGATTATAAGAAAACTCCGGAGCGAGAATAGCTAGCTTGAGGTTTTTATTGTCGGGGATATCTGATGCACTTTCGGGCCAGAGATAAACTTCTAAAGCATTGCCCGCATATCTCTGGATGCTATCCTGGAGTTTTTCCCGAACTCTACTTTCTGAGATGGTCTCTTCTCTATCCATTATCACCCGGTTCAAGTTAGGCTGGTTACGAAAAGCGTATTGTTTTCCTTCAGAGTGAAAATACCAGAGCTCCTCTTCTAATTTGCCAATTGCATCGCTTACAATAGTGGATGGGATACCCTCTCTCAAAAGAGCCACCCGGATTCTGGGCAAAGTAGTCTCTTTCTTTTCTGCTCCGCTAAAAGAATAGAGAAAGACACTCGTAGCTATGCCGGTAGCAATCCCATATTTTTCATATTCACTACCCATCTCCCGGTCTATTTTAGGGGCTTTGGCATTCTTCCCTGCTATATCTGCAGCAATTACGCTATCGTATTCATTCCCGATATGCTTGATAAACTCTCTTCTTATAGCCTGGTTTTCCAGGTTTACGAGAGAAGATTGTATCAGGGGAGATGGTATCTGGCGTTTATAAAGGTCGGCGACAACTTCTGCTAAAAGCCTCAAGGCTCCTCTGGTCCTCTGGAAAGTGGAATAAGAGCCCCATCGCTCATAGAGAACATCGACAAGTTCAGGATGAAAGGGATAAGCGTGTTCTATCCGGTCTCGATATTCTATTTCTCTTACTTCTGAGGGCGCGTCTGGTCCTAATTTCTGATACAGCTCAAAATAACTTTGAGCCACTTCTTTTCTGGTTTTCTCATCTCCAAAATCTTCGAACAATCTCTTACGTATAACTTCGTAAATCTCGATACCCTCTACCGGTGTATAAACAGTCTCAACTCTTCCGTATATCCTTTGTAGCTCGTTAAGCGCCCGCTCACCTGCCTCACCATAAGGAGCGCTGGAAGGAAGCGTAGAAACGAGACAAGCATTAGGTTTGGACTTAACCGCCTCGGTTAGCTCCTGAGAGAAAACAGAAATCTGGTCGGCAAAGTCTTTTGCTTTAACCGCATACTCTACCAGCTCATCCACGAGAATAAGCACTGGCTCTTCTCCTAAGACTTCATATAGCACTCCCTTTCCTGGGCTACGTCGTTTCTCATCGTGCTCTTTTACCTTCTCATAAACTCCAAGTTGATGAGCAATTTCTCCCCAGATGGTTCTTCCTCCTATCGGGTCGGCGTGCGTCCCCACAAAAACCACTACCTTTGCTTCTTTAAGGATTGGAGATTGAATTTCAGAAAGTAGAGAAAGATGTTTAACCTGGTCATAATTTTTCACTATGTGGTAAAGAGCAAGAAGGGCGTGGGTTTTACCACCGCCAAAGGGGGTTTGAATCTGAATAACCGGGTCGCCTTTTCCTCCGCTCAACCGGGAGAGAACATTATTGAGAAGGTTTTTTAACCCCTGGGTCATATAGGTCTTCTGAAAAAAAGTGCTGGCATCACTATATTCCAAAGGTGCTCTTCCATAAAAAACATCATCTAAATCTGCAGCAAAAATAGCCTCGCTCAGCTTTCCTTCTCTTATGTCTCGGTGAGGCGTGGTTACCTGCCACCAGGATGGTAAAGTCATCTTTATCCCTCCTCAAACAATTTCTTTTGATAATTATAAGCCTTTTCGTAACTTTCTCTTCCATAGAGGAACCCCTGGAGCATCTGCTTTTCTTTATCTCCGTCCGGTAAAACATCCGATATAGCCTGTGCTACCTGCCAGAAGGCGTTATTGTTATGGTTTCCAGTTATCTGGAGAATTTCAGATATCGTCTTTCTGTCATTTTGCTCCCAGCACAGAAGACAAGCATGGAGAACATCAATAAGGTGGGGGTTAGAAGTCCAGGATGAGGGGCTGGTAAGCTTTTCCAGAAATTTCCTTCCTCTATCTTTAGCATCCAGCACCGATATAAACTCTTTATCTTTTTTGATGAAGCCATTTCCCCACTGCTCTGTGATTTCGACACCAATGGCCTGAGCCAGCTTTCGAGCATCATCAAAAGGCACCTTTGCTCCGTTATAGGTCCAGCGCCAGAGAAGATAAAACCTGGTTTCCTCATCTATTCCTCCCAGCTGAGGGTCTTTGAGAATTTTAGTAAGAGCATATTCACTCACTGTTTTACGAACAAAATCCAGGAGTTCTGCAGCGGTGACTTTCTCACCAGACAGTTTCTCCACGCTTTCGTATTTTCCAAAGACCTCCATCGCCGGACCAATAGCAGAAATAAAGAAATCGCTCCCTCCTATGCCTTCGTTCCAGAACTGGTCCAGCTTTTCTTTAATTCTTGCCTCAATCTGGGGCTTGATTTCGTTGAAGTAAGCGGTTTTGCCCTCGGTACGCTTACGGCAAGCCATATAGATGGAAGAAGCAAGGGCTCCAGATTCCTGCGCCCGAAGACGAGCTTTCATCTCGGTGTTAATAGGCCAGGAGGCGGTGAGATACAAACCAGAATTTAAAAGAGCATTGATTATAGTCTCCCAGGCTTCAGTGGACTTGTGAGCAAAGACAATAACCGCAATACCTTCGGGTTTTAGAACTCGATAAATCTCTTGAAAGGCTTTACTAATCATCTCCTCAAAAAACCTCTTTCCCCCTTCCAAACCTCCGTGGGAATGGGAATAAGCAACAATCTCTTCTGATTTTGGGGTGAGTGGTGTAGCAAATAAATCGGGATACAAATCTCCAATCGTGCGCTTGAGCCAGACATAAAAGAAATCAGAAAGATAAGAATAAGGGACGTTATCATAATATGGGGGGTCAGTGATGACTGCATCAAAGTAATTATCAGAGTAGGGAAGAGAAGTGGCAGAGGCTTGAGTGACGGTAGCAGGAAAACAATTTATTTTACAAATCTCGTCAATAACTCTGATTATTTGCCTTAACATACTTTCAAGTGTCCCTGTCAAAACTGGAGAAAATAGATTTAGTTCGCCATAATCCCAAGACATAGGCAATGCCTGTCGTGCAAAAGTATTAGGGATGAATTCCCACTGCGGATGCCATCGGCACAAATTAGTTTCAAAATCAGAACAGCGACTTATAACAAGAGCCAGGTAACTCACCACTGCCCTGGCATATTCTTCATCGTACCCTTCCTCAATCATCTCCTTATGCGCCTCTTTCACTTTCTCTACAAAAGTAATGAGAGCCAATTTCTGGCGGGAGTTAAAAAGGTCGCCCCATTTTAAGATGCCATATCTTTGCACCCTGAAACCCAGAGTTTCTTTTGGTGGCAACGGTTCATCTGGCACCGGGTCAAATCCCCATTTATCAAATAATTCCTGTCTTTTCTTTTCTAAATATTTTTCCGCCTCTCTGAAAATCTCTAAATCTTTTTCTGTCGCTAAACGATAGGTTTTACCCTGCCTTTCGGGATGATGCAAAACAACTGCAATCATCCTCTCTCCTGCTTTTCCTTCCTGAAATTGCTTTCTTACTTCTTTATCACTCAATCCCGAGCCACAGCAAGGACAAACTACTTTAGCTCTGGAGACTGTGCCTGCCTCCGAGTCAAAGTCTATCTCTTTTCCTTCCCTGATTTCAAACTCAATTTTATTTCCCTTTGGAATTAACTTATAAGCGACTTTCTTTTTATCTTTTTTAGCCAGCCAGGTTTGCCTCACCAAGGGAATTTCAGCGCCGCAGACAGGGTTCTGGCATTTTACAGTCCTTGCCCAGATATAGCCCACGGGAATTACGCCCCCTGCCTCAGGTGGGTAGAACCTACCAATCTCTCTTTTGGCCTCTTCTAAAACCCAGTTGCCCCATTTTTTTACATCATAGAGAAGGGGGTTGGAAATTGAGGGCGGAGAATCAGGAAATAGTGCCACTTGCTCAAAAATCTCCGAGTGAAGTTGCTTATTATTTTGCGAGTCCCTCCCACCGCTTCTTGAAGGAGTATTTTTCTCTGATTCTCCTTTTCCATATTTCTGGGGATACTCCAAGGTGCATTTTTCTATAAGCACAGCCACCGGGTTTAAATCACTGGCATAGGTCTCACACCCTAACCGTAAAGCCTCAAGAGGGATTGCACCTCCACCAGCAAAGGGGTCCAAGACTCGAGGAGGTTTACCCCCATTGGCTTTTAAAATCTCCGCTCTTGCTTTTCTAATGATTCCTTCAGCCAGTGAATTTTCCCATTTTGCTAAGCAATGATTCTGTAAAATGACCTTTGGAGCTTTCCCCTTTTTACCACTATCCCACCATTTCTGATATTCTTGAGTGAAAACACCAATGAACTGAGATTTCTTTAGCCTTTCTTCTTCATTCTCCGCCTCAGGGGTGAGTGCGGCATAGATAGAAGCCCTAGAAGAAGCAAGAGGTCTTCTTGCCCACCAGATGTGAAGAGTGGAGATGTGTCCGTGGCGGATATTTTTTTCCCGAGCGGATTCTCCACTTACTTCTTTAACCGGAAAGTCAGATTCAATAAACGATTTAACAACCATCATTTTCCCCCTTTTTTGTGACTCTGGCATTTTCAGGAACAGTTCATAAACCGTTCTTTGTTTTTTTCTCAATCATTACTTTCATTACCATTTTATCTCTCATTAGTCAATTTTATTAGGCAATTCTTAGCCAATTAAGGCAATTGGTAGAATTGTGAGTCGATTCATCAATCGCCAAATAATTGCCAGATAATCTCCAGAATCGCCAACTAAAAACCAAAGATAGGTCTGATAAATGTCTGAAATATGCCCGATATGTCCGATAAATGTCTATTATAACAGTTTATATCTTCTTCCTTTCTTCTCGCCTAATTCTTTCAAAATTCCTTTACCTACAAGTTCTTGCAAATCGCGGTATAGCGTTTTCTCAGAAACTTCAGGAACTATAGTCTTAAACGATGATAGGTTTATACTATTCTTCTCTTTCACATACATCACTGCCTTAATTTGTCTTTCATTCAAACCAAGATTGCGGAGATATTCCTCATTATAAATGTCTTTTCTAAAAATAATTGAGAAACCACCAGTAATTTCTCTGAAATCTGGTGGTGGGATTCCATGCCGTTTGCAGAGTTCTATTATTTTTATAGTGCCACTTCCATATTTTTCAATATATCCAATATCATAGAACACTTGAGCAATCAGCTTGTTTCTTATCACCGATTTGTGCTCTTTCTTGTATAAATCTTCAATGGTTATTCCGGGCAGCAATCTTCCCGGATTCCAGATTTCTATCTTGTCGTCGTAAATCTCAATTTGAACATTGGAAGGAGCTGCATAGTCCCTATGCACTATTGCATTTATCACAGCTTCTCTCAGAGCTTCCAGGGGATAGTCCCATACTTCCTTCCTTTTGGGTTTTCCCTCAAACTCATATCTCACACTGATATTTCTTCCTATGAACTTCATTACTTCGTCAACCTGACTAATCAAATCAGCTTCAATCATAAGGTCATCAATTATCTGAGTCTTATCCATTCTGAATCTCCCGCAATGTGCAGCAGCTTGTAACAGGGGTTTCTGGGGCTCTTTCCCAAATAGCAGAATAGCAGCCCAAGTGGCTTTTCTATCCTTAACCAATTCCAACTTTTCGAGAACTTCTTGAGGAGTTTCTTCTATTTTTCTCCTTCCTGTAGCATTGGCTTCTTTTATATATTTCTCAACCTTTTCCAGGTCAATATCTTCAATGGTTTTATCTATGGTAGGAAAGGCATCCCAGCTTGTTCCAGTTGAGTAGTTATGCATCTCTGCTATCTCTTGTGGCGTCATCAGGCGATTGCTGTTCCTAATCCTCCTGAAACATTTGCCCTTCACAGATACAGGCTTGATTGGGAATTCTTTAATGTGAATTATAATAACATTTTTTCCTTCTATCTCGACTTGTTCAATTTCAGGCATAATACGAGGTTCGGTGCTCTGAGAAATCTGGTTCGCCCAATTTTTAAGCGTTTCCTTTCCAACTTGAACACCAATTATTTTTCCTTTATCAGAAATACCAATTATGATAACTCCGCCTTTAGTATTGGCAAAAGCGTCTACAGTTTCTATCGCTTCTCTATCAAAATTCTCTTTAAACTCTACTGTGCCAAGTTCATTCTCTCTGATTAATTCCTTGATTTTATCTTGATTCATATCGCTACTATTCCTCTCTCGCAGGCAAGGCTTGTTTTTTCCAGTCTTTAACTATATATCTTACAATATCCACCATTTTATCAGGCTCCAATTTTGCAGATGGATTCTGAATGATATAGAGTTCAGGACTGGTGGCAGCATTGGCAACAACGTATAGCCAGTATTCCTCTTTGAGCCTCTGCGCCATAAGCCATTCATTGGGTGTCAGAACAACCGCTCCTTCTCTTGCCCTCGCTTTTACTTCTATGTAACGATAATTTCCTTTATCGTCACAAGAGCGAAGGTCATAGCCTAAATTTTGCAGAGACAAATCTTCTGAAGTTCGGCCATGGGCTTTTTCATATTCCATTGCCACCCTTACTCCGATTTGTTCAATCTCCTCATCGCTCACCATATCAGCTTGGGGAGGCTCAGGAATCACTCTCACCGCTCCAAGAATTTTGGGAGCAGTGGAGTAGAGATGTGTCTCGGCTTCAATTTCTTTTTGCAGACGTTCTTTTTTGCGCTCTAAATCTTCTTTTTTCCTCTGCTCGTTTTGTATCGTTACCTCAGGTATATTCTCACCTTTCATCTGTCTTTCATAATAAGAAGCCAGCTTACCATCGGATTCATTTATCATTAATTCCAGAGAGTGGATTCCATATTTTTCTTTTATTTTAGCATCTCTCTGGCGTCTTTCTAAAAGCTCTCTTTTATAATTTTCTATCCCCTCGTTTACAATCAATGACACTACTGCATTTTCATCCCGGGGAGTTTCTGTCTGCGCTTCCTTTTTAGAAGGTAGAGGCTTTAAGTCCCAGAGAATGGCAGGACTGATGAAAGATAGAGACGAGGGCTGGTATATTTTCTGATTCTTTACTTTCAAATTTTGATAAACCGCAAATAGTCTTTTGCCGGCAACCTCATTTTTCCCGTCTTTTATCTCTGTTTCTGCAAACCAGATAACTCCATCTTTTTTACCTCCCGGGTCAGCAAAGGTAGCACCATACACTGCACTCTGAGCATAACGAGTGAGAATGGTATCTACAACTGCCTCTAAGAGGGGATGCCCCATAGCCACAAATTCTGCCTGAGCTTTAAAAGCTTTTTCTTTATCAAAAGATATCTTGGCGTATTCTCTTTGTACCTCTCCAAATTTTATCTTAAACTCATAAGGCTGGTTGCGAATTTCGAAAGGTACAGAGGTGATGCGCCAGAGTCCATCATTTCTTTTTTCCATCTTGATACCCAATATCTCAGCAGCTCTCTGGAAAAATTCTTCTATATATTCCGGAACAAGCCGGTTTTCTATCGCTTTTCGTTGCTCGCCAAGGATTCGGGTTAAGTCAATGTGTCTCGTAGCAAGAGCTTCAAGGCTTGCCTCTTTGACTTTCTCAATGGCCTCCTCATCTGGAATCCTTTCCAAATCTTTAAGAATATCTTCCATGGTCCTGCGATTGGAAATAGCGTCTATAATCAGGTCTTTTAAACTTTTCCCCACCAATTCCTCTCCAATAACATCAAACACCCGGTCAGAACCTAAATGTTCTTGAATCTGCTCCAGTTTTTCAAACAGCCGGTAAAGAATTTGCCCCTCTCTTGTATCTATTGCCACCAGGTTGTAAATGTAAACCTCATGCTGCTGGCCATAGCGGTGAACTCTACCCATCCTTTGCTCTAAGCGATTGGGATTCCAGGGAATGTCATAATTCACCATAAGCCAGCAAAATTGCAGGTTGATACCCTCTCCACCTGCCTCAGTAGACACCATAATTTGCGCCTGATTTCTAAAATCTGCTTCGGCCTTTATTCGTTCATCCAGGCTCATCCCTCCGTGAATGCATACTACAGAATAGCCCCAGCTTTTAAGTTTCTCCACCAGATAATCCAGGGTATCTTTAAACTCGGTAAAGAGTAACAGCTTCGTTTTTGTCTCCCGAAGTTTCTCCGCTTCCATTACTTTTTTTAGCTCGTTGAGTTTTGTCTCAATCTCTTTTTTTTCCACTTCTCGGGCCAGGTTCACTAGACCTTCAAGTTTTTCTATTTCATCTCTGAGCTCCTCCAAAGTCTCAGCCGAAGTGAGTTTTTCCAGTAACTCCTCCTCTTCTTTCCACCTCTCTTTTTCTTCCAGATCTTCGATAGAGTCTTCATCGTATCCAATATCCTGAATGAGCTGCCCTTTTTCGTATAATTCCTGGAGACGCTTATATCTCCTCTCTAAAGATTTTTTTATAGAACGGACACTGGAGGCCAAACGACGCTGGAGAATGGTGAGGGCAAAAGCTACATTGCGTTTCTCCTTTTCCAAGGCTTTATTAAAGTGCTTTTCCACATACTCTGTAACAGCATTGTACAGCTTCTTTTCATCATCTGAGAGATAGTATTTAATGGTTTTCACTTTTCGGGGCGGGAAAATTGGAGCACCTTCAAAATCTTTTAAATCCTCTTTTAATCTTCTTAAAAATAAGGGATTATCCTTATTTTGAATAGATTCAGAAAGCATAGCAGCATTGGCAAAGAAACCCGGCTCCAGAAGGTCAAGCAGAAGACGGAAGTTTTCCGGGTCTCCCCGATGGGGTGTGGCAGTAAGGAAAAGCAGATAAGCGGTGATAGAGGAGAGGAGTTCACCAAAAGCATAGCGTTGGGTTTTGTTGACCTTTTGACCATACTTATAGGCAGACATCTTGTGGGCTTCATCTACTATACACAAATCCCACCGGGAGTCTTTGAGAGCGAACATCACATCATCTTGCTTGGCAAAATCCATAGAGATTATGACCTGATTTCGGTCAGTGAAAACATTTTTCCCCCATTCGGTACTTATTACATTTCTATCTATAATGGAAAAATTCTCTTGAAACTTTTCCTTCATCTCTCTGAGCCACTGGTCTTTGAGATGCCCGGGGACAACGATGAGGATTCTTTCCACAAGCCCCCGGTATTTAAGTTCTTTCAGGAGAAGCCCAGCCATTATGGTTTTCCCAGCACCAGGATCATCTGCCAATAGAAATCTGATATGAGGGTTCTGCATCATATAGTGATAGACAGCTTCAATCTGGTGAGGTAGGGGGTCAACCTGAGAGACGTTTACGGCATAGAGGGGGTCAAATTGAAAAGCGTTTCTTATACGATGAGATTCTAAATAAAGAAAGAGAAGCTCTCCATCAGCCGAAAAGGTGAAAGGCTTCTCTTCCAATACTTCAACAGCTTGTACATCTTCTGCAGAGAAGATAGGGTTATAGAAACGCTCAGTTTTAAGCCCTACGGCTTCTATTTTTATCTGGGTTTCTCCAATTGTTGCCGCTGAAATAACTCTAACTTCTTCTGGCCAGAACGGACCCTTCAGAATATTACCAGGTTTAATCTGGGTCATCTTATCACCTCCAGTGGCTTATAGCCATAGCATATGCGGATGCAAGAAAGCCGGAACAAATCTCCATATCCGCCTCTATATAAAGTGATGTCCTCTTCATTCTACAACCCTGGAATAACTTTCCAATTTACTGATATAGTTGCACCACTGGCAGTCCGGAGAGGGGTCAGGAGCTTTACTGGATTCCAGCATACTCAGTGCTTCCCCTACAAAATCTAAAAATTCCTGCTCATCCTTTTTGATTTCTATCCAGTTGATTTTAGCGTCATAGGAAAGCCACTCAATAGTTGATTGGCTGGTCTTTGAAGGATGGAAATATAATAAACCCAGCTTTGAAATAGGGGATAAACCCAGCACACCCGGGGCGGGATGCTCGAGAGCATAGGCATATGCGTGTAGCTGACGACTATAAAGAGATTGATAATCCTCGTTGGGATTGCCGGTCTTGAAATCTATTACGCCATAAGTGTTATCATTAAACTCCACAGCGATGTCAAATCTTCCACTAATAAAACATGTGGCATTATGGCCTGCCAGCTGAATAGGGTCCGATTTTACATATTTTTCGCTGTACACCACCCGGCCGGGTGGTAGCCCGGGATACAATTCTTTGGTGTGTTTACCATCGTAATGATTTTTCAAGAGACCTGCGATTTCGCTAAAGATAGAAGGTAGAGGAACAGATGGCTGAGGGATATTATGAACCACTTTTAAATAGTAACATCGTTTACATCCCTCGTATAGAAATGTAAAATCGGACGGACTCAATTTATAATGCATGTTTTAGCACCTCCAGCTTTTTAAAGCCGCAATTTATCGTGACTCAAATTGACTTAGTCCTTTCTCTATATGAAGCCTCAAATTGCAACTTTTTGCTCTTATTTATTTTCAAAGCCTGAAAGCTTTTAGTCCGTCTGATATTTAATGCAAGTGTAGATTCTGGGTGATGTGTCTAACTTAATTTCAGTATTCTCGTAAAACTTATATAGCAACCTCTGGAAAAATTATTATCTATCTTTTATCATTTTACATAACCCATATCACGTTCTGCATCAATACTCTACAACTCGAATTTTACCATTTCGCTTAACCTTAATCCAGCATAACACACCAGCATTGTAATATTTGTCACTCCCTTCATACTATGACAGGAGGCACAAGGAGAAAGGAACTGTTTCTGCTCACTAAAATATAAAAAGGGCGTTTTTTTTGCTTACAAGACCAGAAAGTCTTCTATCCAAGTTTATAAAGAGTTGCAAAAACGTTAATTCAGTAGATAATCTAAACATAGATAGCCAGGCAAAGTGTGATAATTGCAGATATTAAAGATGAAGTTATTATGAGGAGCGAAGAGCAATTAAGTTTTAAGATGCTTCAAGAAAAAACGAAGGGCTGCTTAACTTAAAGGAGGCTTCTGTCTGGGCCTCCTGGTATTTAAATCGCAAAGTAACCATTTCCAATATTTCTTATTTAATCCAGTACGGCAGAATAACAAACCACGGTAATAACGGAAACCCTTTAATAGATAAAAATGAATTAAAAAATTATTATGATTCTCTTAATAAAAAAATTCAGTCTCAAAAAGTTTTAGATAAAGACATTAACTGGCATCTATCTTTTGTAGAATATAAAGAAGCAGAAAGGACAAAACATGTCCACAGATTGCATCCTTATAAAGGTAAATTTATTCCTCAACTGGTAGAATATTTCCTTGATTCACATACTGATGAATTTAAGCGACAAGCGTATTTCCGGAGTGGAGATATAGTATTAGACCCATTCTGTGGTAGCGGCACAACACTGGTGCAGGCCAATGAATTAGGAATGCATGCGCTGGGAATAGATATCTCCTTCTTTAATGCTCTTATTAGCAACGTAAAGGTTAAAAAACATAACCTGGCAGGGGTTTCTAAAGCAATATACGATCTGACCGCTAAATTAAAAACCTTTGTAAAAAATAAAAACAACATCTCTTTTGAAACAGAGCTACTCTGTGAATTAACCAGATTTAATAATCGCTACTTTCCTTCGCCAGAGTTAAAAGAAGAGTAAGAAGCAAAGAAATTGATGAAATAGCGTATGCCAGAGAGAAAGAGAAAGAATTTTTGCCCATTTACAATAATTTAATAAAGAAGTACCATATAAAAGTTCAACAGGATAAAAATGATACTTTTTTAGATAAATGGTTTCTTCAACCAGTCAGAGAGAAAATTGATTTTCTTTCTCGGGAAATACAAAACATAATCCAGCTACCTTAAAACGAGAGATAGATAGACTACTGAGAAAACTAACAAAAGCGTGTTTGGTAGATTGCTCATAATTTAACCTTCCAAAGAAATCTATTTTTGATTTGTATCACTCTTTTATCGCTCCCATGGTCAAACCTCTAACAATATATCGCTGGATAAGAAACGTTACAATTATAATTGGAATTATGTGGATGACTGAAGTAGCAGCCATTGCTTCCCATCTTATTTGAGTAGTAGACCAATATTCAGAAATTGCCACAGGAAGAGTTTTAGCGTTTCTCCCAGTCAGGACTAATGCTGCCAATAATTCGTTCCACGAAAACATAAAGCTAAAAATGCTCACAGTAGCTAACCCAGGAGCAGAAAGAGGTAAGGAAATCCTTACTAAAGATTGGAACCAATTACAACCATCTATTAATGCTGCTTCTTCAATATCTTTGGGGATACCTCTTAAAAATCCAGCAAGAATCCAAATAACGAATGGCAAGTTAAAACTCACATATACAATTATCAAACCAATATTAGTATCTAATAACTTAAGACTTCTCATGATCAGATATAGAGGAATGATAACTGCCACCGGAGGCATCATTCTTATGCTCAGAATCCAAAACTCCAGATTTCTCTTTCCTGGGACAGGGAAACGAGCCATACCAAAAGCGGCCAAAGAACCGATTATAATTGTTATAAGTGTACTGAAAAAAGCTACCTTTAGAGAATTAAACAAAAAGGGAAGTCTAGAACTACCGCCTGAAAACTCAGCTATATAATTTTCAAAAGATATTTTCGGAAACCAAATCGGAGGAATGGAAAAAATTTCTACTCTAGTTTTAAAAGAAGTCATTACCAGCCAAACTATAGGAAAAACACTGATCAAAACTATTATTATAGCCAAAAAGTATATAAGAAATTTGCTTTTAATATTCACTTATTTCCTCTCCTCTATAAAATATTCTAATCAAAAATTGGCTGATGATAATAGTAAAAACTAATACTATCAAGGAAGCAGCTGAAGAGTATCCAGTATTAAAAAAATGAAACCCGTACCTATATATAAAAAAGCTCATGGTTTCCGTAGCGCTACCCGGTCCTCCCTGAGTAGTAGAATACACAAGATCAAATAACCTTAAATTATCCATTAAACGAATTAAAATAGTAACCATAGCCACATACTTGAGGTGAGGAATCTTAATATATAAAGCTATCTGATACCACTTAGCACCGTCCACTGAGGCCGCATCATAAAGATCAGGGGAAATTCCAGAAAGACCAGCGAGAAAAATTACTGCAGTAAAAGGGGTCCACTGCCAAACATTTATTATTACTAAAGACAAAAGAGCAGTGTTTGCTGAAGAAAACCACGGTTGAAACCCTAGGCCAACTCTTTCAAAAATGTAATTAGCCAAACCAAAATTGGGATTAAAAATATAAACCCACGTTAATCCCCAAACTACAGGTGTTATCATCATTGGTAACATATAAATAGTTCTTAAAACTTCCATCCCTTTTAATCTATTATCAAAAACTTCGGCAACAATGTAGCCAAATATTAATTCTAAAACAATACTAAGAATCGCGATTTCTATGGTATTCATTGTAGATTTTAGAAATAGATCATCCTGAAACAGACGCACAAAATTGCCAAATCCAACAAAAACCGCTTTATGTGGCTGAGTAAGATTAAAATCTTGGGTGCTCAAGAACACAGTATAAATCGTGGGATAAACAGAAATGAAAACTAAATAAATAATAGCAGGTAACATAAGGAAAAAACCAACACGGCCAAGGATTTTTTGCATAATGTATCCTCCTTATTTTAAAGGGGAGGAGAATTCCTCCCCTTTCTTGCCCGTAGATTTGAATAAAAAACTTCAAATCATAAATATCACTTATTATTCAAGATATCCTCTGGTTTTCATTAAAGTAGTTACATAATTTTGAACATCGTTCATTGCTTGTTCGGGAGTGATATCTCCTACAAGAGCCTCAGACACTTTTAATCCAACTACATCAATAATCTCAAAACTTTCCGGGATTCTTGGCCTGCAATCTACATAGGTTAGAGGAAATGTCTCTGCTACAGTTTTGTACCACGGAAACTCATTCATAAGCTCTTCATCGTTAACGGCAGATAAACGACTGACAGGCCCTCCTCTTTTACAAAATTCTTTGTGAATTTCCTTGCTACAAAACCACTTTATATATTCCCAAGCAAGATCTTTATTACCACTGCTTGAAGCAATTCCCATTGTCCAACCACCAACAGGAGGTATTGGCGTGATACCCTCTTTAGCAGGGAAAACAGTAGTCCCTACTTTTCCAAGTACTTTGGAAAGATTAGGGTCAAAATACATTGATGTTCTGGACGTCCAAGTTGAAGCAATAGCAACTTTCCCCTGCTGAAAAGCAGTGGCCCGCTCATCCCAAGCATAACTTAGTGCACCAGGAGGATTATACTGGAGCATTTCTTGAAAAAATTTGACTACCTCCACTCCTTCGGGGGTGTTGAATGTCGGCGTCCAATCAACTTTTGTGGAACCAGGATATACTCCCTCAAAATATTTACCACCAAAATTCCAGATATACTCAAACCATGCTTGCCCAACAGGAGATCCTCTTCTAAAGTTCATAGCAATTCCATAAACACCTGGGAAATTAGGGTTGTTAGTAAATAGAGCTGCTGCTTTTTCTAGCTCTTCTATGCTTTTCGGGGGTGTTATTCCAGCTGATTCAAAAAGGTCAGTGCGGTAATGAGTAAGAACAAAATACAACCCAAATGGCAAACCGTATGTCTTACCCTTCCATTTTCCTGCTTCTACGCCTACGGGAAAGTAGTCATCCATCGCAATGAGGTTTGGATCTTCTTTCGCAATATAAGGTTCTAATTCTTCCATAAATCCACCTTCTGCAAACTCACCGCACCACGGAATGTCGTAAACAATTACATCATAATCCCCGGTTCCAGCAGCCAGAGAAATTACTTCTTTTTCATGACACTGATCATAGGGATAACTGTCCATTACAACCTTAGCTCCTGTAATTTCTTCAAACATGGCATTAATATCTTCAAAAGCAGAAACAAAAGGATCAGCAACCATAATCATATTTAGAGTTTTCCCTTCAAAAGGCTTATCTTGAGCATAAACGATTGAAAAAGGAACAATGGTAAGGGCAACTACCACCAAAAAAATAAACCGTCTAATCTTCTTCATTTCAAAAACCTCCTTTTTTAGATTTTTTACACAAGCTTTAAAACTAAAAGAAACAAGCTTAATCTTCTAAAAACACCACCTCCTATTCTTTTTTTGTCTAAATTCTACCCAGCTTGTAAAATTACCTTCTATGCTAAACCCTTCTCTTAGTTCCGACCAACCAGTGTGGCATGGTAAGTAAATTTATCCCCCCGGTAAATAGTGTAAGCCCGCTCAATCGCTCTACCAGTTTGGATATAAGAAATCCGTCCTACCAAAAGACCAGGAGAACCCTCGGGAATCTGAAGCAACTCCGACTCTTCTTCAGTGATAAGGGTAGCTTCTACCGTTTCATGGGTTTCTCTAAAAATCAAGCCATATTCATCTTCTAAGAAATTATAAAGAGACTCCGAGCGCAAACCCTTTTCTACTAAATTTGGAACTAGGTCATCGGGCAAAAAAATCTCACTTATCGCTACTGGTTCACCATCGGCAAAGCGCAATCTTTTTAGGAGAATTACTTTATTGTTCTCCGAAATTCCCAAATCATTCGCTATCAACTTAGGAGGAGCTATCTTCTCAAACAGGAGAATTCTAGTACCAGGTTTAATTCCCCGAGCAAGCATTTCTTCGGTAAAACTGGTTATCGTTCCTACGCGGTGAGTTATTTTGTTCTTAGCAACAAAAGTACCTTTACCCGGAATCCTAATAAGCAATCCTTTTTGGGTCAAAGAATTTAAAGCTTGTCTAATAGTAGTCCGGCTTACCTGATAAGCTTCTTGTAGTTCCTCTTCAGTAGGCATCAACTCTCCTACTTTCCAGTTTCCTTTTTCAATAAGTTCTAACAAGTCTCTCTCAATTTGGTAATAGAGAGGAATGGCTGAATTTCTGCTGACTCTCATAGTGAGAAAATTATAACATTAAGTTTACTAAAATACAATATTGTAATGTTGTAACATTATCAATTAAAATTTGAAACTGTTTGAAAGTTTTCTCGTATCCCAATTAAAAAAGAGAACAAAAATATGTTTCCTATATCGCGTCAGGATTCTATCGTAGCTGTCCTATAATAATATTAAACAGTCGACGACGCAAGAAAAGATCAAAAACGTGAAAAAAGCAAAAATGTAAAAAGCAAATACCACTGGGGGGAATTTTTTCTACTCCAGCATAATGGGGACATTGCCCACTTATAAACTTCCTATCACTTTCCGAAAAAATTGTTTCTACCAGCCTATTTTGTCCTGCAGTTGCCAGACTAAAATGTCCTCTAACTGCCAGATACTGTGTCAAAAAATAAGAAAGGACTGAATACTCCTCACTGTAAATATCTTAGTCCTCAAGGTCGATCTAAAGAAATTCTTTTTCGATTATGACCTATATCCTCTTAAATAAGTGGATGGCTTTTGTGGTAAAGTAAATTTTATGGAAATTTTATAGAGAAGAAACCATCCACTTATTAAGAATACCAAAGAGCGAAGCATAAGATAGAAGTTGAATCAAATACAATAGTACCAACCTGATATCGAGACCTTCTAAAAATGTCCCAATGTCAGGAAAAAAGGGGCTTGACCTCTATAAAAAACCACCTTCCTGTTCAAAATTAGGGGCTAAAGTATAGTTTTTACCTGCTTTACTATTTCCTCAACTGCCTCATCTCTCTTAACAGTACAGAAGGTTTCTTTACAGATACCATTTCCTATACCCCGTAGCTTAAGGGCATACTTAAGGAGAGGAATGTTACCATATTTTAGAATTTGGGATATTTTTACTATAGTTAACTGAGTTTCTCTGGCTTCTTTTAGTTTATTCTCTTTAAATTCTTTCCATAATTTAACAAATACCTCAGGAAAGACATTGGCATTACCACTCACGCTTCCCTTACATCCGGCACTTAACCCACTTAAAAGCTGCTCATCTGCTCCTTCGATAATTGTTACATCTTTTTCTCGAAAAGCCAGGAGATACTCCATAACGGTAGTCAGACTTCCACTACTATCTTTTATACCTACAATATTGGGGCAGCTCTCCGCCAGTTTAACAAATAAAGAAGGTTTAATCCAATTACCTGTACGCTGAGGAATATTATAAAGATAGACTGGAAAATCTGAAGGTAGAGCATTAGCTATTTTGGAGAAATGTTCTAAAAGTTCATCCTCGGAATAGGAATAGTAATACGGAGGCACAGCTCCTATCCCATCAGCTCCACAAGCACAAGCATGTTTAGCCAATTCTACAGCATCTCCTGTGGTGATACCTCCAATGTGAACATAAACAGTAATTTTCCCTTTTACATAGTTCACTACTGTCTCA
>Ga0134099_1001136_pt1 | contig 26533 bp, 19 predicted proteins | sample 10_taG_2_FD_105482 | JGI IMG/M metagenome (GOLD analysis project Ga0134099, IMG submission 105482) | Switchgrass degrading microbial communities from high solid loading bioreactors in New Hampshire, USA - 10_41_5_180_A2 metaG | ecosystem: Engineered > Bioreactor > Semi-continuous > Anaerobic >...
GCTTGATGGTATAATAGTCATGAGACCTAAACGCTCCTTTCTGGGAGGTAATGGTTATGTTGGTGATTCCATTATACCAGAGGCGTTTCAGGTCTCATTTTTATTATTAAGTTAACAGAACAATTTTTTTATAGAGGAGAATTAAAATGGAAAACATCAATGAAGAAATGCAAAGAAGAAGCAAGGTTTGGGAGAGTATGGACAGGTCTTCTGAAGAAAGCAGAAGAGAGGCTGAAGAGTACTATAAAGATAACATTATGCCTTTAGTAAAAGAAAAATTTATTCGTTCATATTCTCAGCCAGATAGTTGTGAGGGACTTATTCTTACTCTTGGAACTTCGTATGAACCTTTGGTATTATCAATTTCTGCTTTAAAGCCTGAAAAAGTCTTGATTTTATTCACAGAAGAAACCAGAAAATTGCTTGACAATGTCATAGAATTCACTCAACTTAGGCCAAGCCAGTACACTTTTGCTGAAATTGATTCCGAAAATCCATTGAAGCTGTATCAGACAATTAAAACCGCATATGAAGAATGGAAACGTCCAAAAAATATATACGTAGATTTTACCGGAGGCACTAAATCGATGGCTGCCGGGTGCGCAATGGCAGGTCATGCTATAGGCGCTCAGCTGATATACGTTGCAGGTGATTACATACCTACTTTGAGAAAGCCCAGACCCGGATCAGAAAAGTTATATTTTATTGATAATCCCTATACAGTGTTCGGTGACCTGGAAAGGACACAGGCTATTTACCTTTTCAATAACATGGACTATACTTCCGCGGGAATAATTTTTCAGGAACTTGATCAGAAGGTTCCCGGGACAAGGGAATATGAAGCCTTAAGTTATCTTGCAAGTGCATATAATGCGTGGGATAGCCTCAATATAAAAAATGCAAAGGCAGATTTACAGGCTTGCTATGATATTATTTCAAGAGAAAAAAAGCTGGATACACGTTTTATACTGGCTCCTTATGAAGATAAGATAAAAGTGCAACTGGAATGTCTTGAGAAGCTGGAGGCTACCCATAGCCAGACAAGTGATAAGGAAATTGTGTTTAATAATGTATATTATGTGATTGGTAATTTATATAATAATGCCCTGAGGAGAGAAAAACAGGAAAAGTATGAAATGGCGTCCCTTCTTCTCTATAGAGCACTTGAAATGGTTGAGCAAAAGTGCCTGTGGGACCATGGTATTAGTACCGAAAGGCCGGATTATTCCAAACTGGGATCTCCTGAAGCCCTCCTTTTACAGATAAACAATATAAGGAAGAAAATGAGAGGATTAGGATTAATTGCCGAACTGCCTCATACTATAGGCCTCATGGCAGGGTTTATTACTCTTGCTGCGATAGATGATGAAATAATGAAAGGAGACAAATCAGGCGACAAGCTGAAGTTGCTTGAAAATTTGAAGAAAAATGTTGATGTTCGCAATAACAGCATCTTTGCACATGGTTTTGAGTTTATTGATAAAAAGAGATACGCTGAGTTTAAAAATGTTGTAGAAGACTTTATAAATAAGCTATTTGCCAAAGATAAAGTTAATAAAGATGAACTGTTCTCAGCTATGGAATTTATTGAATTGAAATAGTAGGGGGTTACAGGATGAGGTTCATACATTGGAAAGATTTTATGCAGGATGGAATTATAACGCTTGTATCTTCACTGCCAAAGGATAGTACATCCTGGTATGACCCTGTCAGTGGAACAGGCTTTTTCCTTAGAAATGATGAATACTACGCACTTTATTCTGAAATACAGAAGCAAGTAAAAGAATTGAGTGTTTCAGATATAATAGATTATCTGGACAAGCCGGGCTTTCAAAGTACACTTCCTTATATTGCGGAGGGGAAGAACAGAACCTGCACAGTCAGAGATGTAGCCCGCCTTTTTGTATTGTTTGCATATCTCTATGAGGGTAAACAAGCGGAAGATAAAGAGAAGCTCAGACAGTCGGCTTATAAAGCCTTTTTCGCAGAAGATAAAAACGTTCACGTTGAGGCATGGAATGCGCTGGAGTTGCTGTTAAACCCTGAAGAAACTCTGAAGAAGCAACTTAATGTCAGAGTTTTAAAGGGAGGAGCTTACAAAATTAAAAAATACTATCTTGAAACCAACGGCCTAAAGGATATGAGAGGCGCAAGCAGGCTGCTCTCATATGTAAGTGAGAAGCACATACCCGGCATCATATCTGATTCTTTTATTCAGGAATGTATCATTTACGCGGGCGGTGGAAACATCCTTTGCGTTCTTCCTGAATGGGCAAGCGAAAGCTTGATATTTGAACTTGAAGATGAATTTCACAAATATACGTTAAGCCTGCAAAATGCATTTTGCATGGTTGACATGGGCCTGGACAAGCTGCTTGGCAATTACAAAGAAGCTATGGCGGCTGTACAGGAAAGACTTGACGAGAGAAAAAAATTAAAAATATATAATGATACATGTCCCACTTCTCCTTTCTGGGATAATAAAGAAATTGCCATTGACGGAAACCGCATAGCAATTGATGCCAGTGAGCTTAACCATGCAAGAACTTGCAGGCTATGCAGGGTGAGGGAAGCAATTTATAAGTTGAACACAGGTGAGGGGGAGGCTGTCTGTGGAAGCTGCCTTCATAAGAATTTAGTTGGAAGAAGCACGAAACAGGAATACATTGATAATTTTGAAAAATTTACGGGCAGGAAAGTTGAGATTGCTGCGGAGAGTTTAAGCGATATAAAGGATGAAAACAAGTATATTGCTGTAATTTACGGCGACGGAAACAATATGGGAGGTATAGTCCAGAACATAAACTCACTGAGCGATATGATGTACTTCAGCCGCAAAATTAGCATGGCTGCACAAAATTCTGTATATAAGGCACTGGAGCAGACTAATTTCAGCCAGTTCGAAATTATTGCGGTTGGAGGCGATGACATCTTTCTGATAGTGCCTGCCCAGGGATCCATAGAATTTTGTGCAAAGTTGATAGAGTTATTTAATGAAGAATTTAGAAATATGAGTGCCTCTGAGAGCGAAGGCCATTATCGTGCCACATTGTCTGTGGGACTGTGTATCGGTAAGTACAGATCTCCTGTGAGGCTTATGCAGGAATATGCAGAGAAAGCATTAGAAAATGCAAAGCTGACGGCAAGGAAAAATGTGCTGCAAGGAACGGATAATGGCAGTATGGATTTTGTGATTTTGGAAGGACGAGGAGCCGAAATATCTGACGTAAGAGGTGGAAAAAGCGGAACTGAAGTATTACATACACTGCGGCCATATACCCTGGACAGGGTAAAAGCCATGTTATCACTTGTGAATTCAATGAAGGTAAAAGGCTCCGGCATTAGAAAAACCAACTTGTATCAAATGGAAAACGCTGCTGAAAATGCAGATCCTGCGGAGATCCGGCTTTTTTACAGTTATAATCAGGCGAGACATGGAGACAGGTTGGAGAAGTTTTTAAAAGCAAACAATATCAAAGGGCTTGAGTGGGATAGCGGATTTTATGTAGACAAGCCAAATTCAATATTACTTTCGCCATGGAAAGATATACTGGACATATGGGATTTTGGGGGAGGTGATAAGGTTGATAGGAACGTTAAAAAGGGAGTATGATATACAGCTAATACTAAAATCCCCCATGCATATATCATCAGGTACCCGGCAAGGGGGCTATAATGCAATTATAAAGACAAGTTCGGGATCTATTGTTCCTGCATCATCTATCAAAGGTAAGGCACGGGATAATTTCTCAAAGCTTGTACAGGGCAAATGTGAAAGTAAAGACGGGAAAAAGTTTTGTACATGCCCGGTGTGCAGTATTTTTGGAGGTACAGGCTATCAACCTGCGAGGATAATAATTGATGACCTTTCACTTGTACGGCGGGATGATACTGATAATGTAGCTATTTCCATTCGCCCAAGTGTGGCAATAGACAGATACAGGAGAGTAGCGAGGGATGAAGCTCTTGCATTTGATGAAGTACTGAACAATGGAGTATTTCACGGCAGGGTGCAGGTATATTTTACGCCTGAAACCATACGGTTTGAGAATGAATTGAAGTTAAGCTTCAAGATGATAGAAGCTATTGGAACAGGTAAAAGCCGTGGATTGGGATTTGTCCACGTGGAGGTGAAAGATGTTGAGTAAAGTTGTTTTCAGGCTGGAAAGTCCCATGCTTATAGGAGGCAGAAGGCTTAAAGATAATGTCTATGAATCCATTGACCATATACCTGGTCATGTAGTGAGGGCAGCGTTTGCAAGGCATATATTAATGAACTGTCCTTTGTATAATCCCCAGGAGCCGGATGAACAGGGAAGATACAACTATGTATATGTCAGAGACAGTTCAAAATGTATATCATGTCCTTTTTATAAAGCATGCAGCACATTTGGAGATATTAAGTTTTCCTTCTTCTATCCTGAGGGCTATGACATATTGCCTTTAACAGCAAAGGGATGTAAAACCAACAGAGAGCACGGATTTAGAGATATGCTTATTAATGACGGTGAGCATAAATGCAAGTATTGCATTAAGGAAAAGGGCATGGATAGTGTAATGAAAGGCCTGGCAGGAAGGCTGGAATCAGTTAAGGGATACAGGAAAGGCAAGACAAGGGTCTCAATTGATAAAGAACTGTACACCAAGACAGCCATCAATCCTTACACCCATACAGCTCTTAACGGAAGTTTGTACTCTATCTACGCTATACGGCAGGGTATAGTATTTGAAGGGCATATTGGAGATGCTGAAGCCCTTGGAGTGAGAGAAGGCCAGATATATCACACTGGAGGATATTGTTCGGCAGGCTTTGGAAAAGTTAAGGTTATTTCTGTCACACCTGATGAGAAAAGAAAAGACCTGCTACCTCTTCTGAAAGAGTTTAACGAAAGGAAGCAGGAGAAGGAAGGAAAGCAGGATAAATGTTTTATACCAATCCTTTTTAAAAGTGATGCAAAGCTGGGTATTGAGGAATTCGACCTTAACAGTGCATTAAGTGATGCAGAATACCGGAATATGTGGAAAAGGATAGTCATGGGGACGAAATATGATGGCTTTGATATAGAAGAAGTATACTCAGAACAGGAAATTGTGAGAGGCTATGATACTTCAAGAGAATGGGGCAAATGGGAGAGAAAGCCTGAGATATTGACTCTCAGGGGTACAACACTTCTACTGTCTACACAAAAAGATATTGAGAGCGTTATTGGCAGACTGGAACAAATGGAAGCTGAAGGCGTAGGAAGAGATACAAACAATGGTTTTGGACAGATAGAGATTTGTAATGAACTACACCTGAAGGGGGAGATAGTGAATGGATAAAAAAACTCTAATAAATATGGTTAATGAAATTGCGGAGAAGACCGCATTGAAGAAATATTTATCAGAAAATGACGGGAGAAAAAGTATAGGCAAGTCCCAGTTCAGAACCCTTGCAGAAGCATGTGAAAAAGCCCAGTTTTATGAAGAAGTGAAGCTTTTGATTGAATACAAAACTGCAAAGGGAAATGGATGGGATCAAAAAATTCTGGAAGATAAAAAATGCGGCGATGTAATAATTGATTATATGGAAAAGATCAGGTCACAGTCGGAAGAAAAGGATTTAATGCAAATGCTCCAGCTGTTTTTCGGATACTTGTATTGGAAAGCTACAGTGCTTGTGAGCGCAAATCAAGCATCGCATGTAAGGAGGGACTAAAAGTGTTGTTTGACGTATTTGAAAACCGGATAATAGTAAGTGGAAAAATTGTTGCAACCAAACCTCTTCACATTGGTGCCAGTGATAATGGAATAGACCCTGTTCAGGTAGATCTGCCTGTTTTGAAGGATACTTACAGAAGGCCGTTGATACCGGGATCTTCACTAAAAGGTGTATTGAGAAGCAGGCTGGAAGCAATACTTAAAAATCCTGCCCTGAAAGGAAGCTGGACAAGCTGTAATATAATTAATGACGATGAGTCATGTATTGAAAAGCATATCAAAGATATAAAAGCACGCAATAAAGACAATTACCGGGCAATGGCGGAAGAAATATATCAAAAGAGTTGTGATGTATGCAAGTTGTTTGGCAATAAGCAGATGTCAGCCAGAGTACAGATCAAGGATATGATGTTCATAGGGGAAAAGTTGGAGTTCGAACGCAGAGACGGCGTGGGTATAGACAGAGATACCGAAACTGCATACCCTGGCGCAAAATACAATTTCGAAATAGTGCCTGCCGGCGCTTTATTTGACTTCTATATGGTGGCAGAGAATCTGGGGGAAAAGCAGCGGAAACTTTTAAATCTAATACTGAAGCTTCTCAGAGACGGAGAAGTATCAGTAGGAGGTTATACTACCAGAGGGCTGGGGCAGATTAAACTTATAGACGAGAAGATTGATGAAATAGATAAAAACAACATAGCCAGCTATTATGGACTGGGTTAAGGAGGGAATAGTGTGTTTAGGACTTTATACAATGAGTGCAGAATTAAATTCCTGCTAAGTGCACAAAGCCCTGTGTGCATACGTTCAGGTGAAAATATGGAACTGGATCCGTCCTTACCTGATATTCAATTTATTCGAGGTATGCATAACGGTGAAATGAATGTGGTTATACCTGGAAGCAGTATTAAGGGAGTTTTCCGAAGCCGTGCAGAAAAACTGCTTAAGGGTTCATGCGGAGTATTTGGCAGTGATTGCTTTAACCGTACCAGAAAAATAAATGATGTAAAAGAAAGATATCTCGGCAATTGCCCTGCCTGCAGGCTTTTTGGCAGTATGTCCATAAAGAGCAGAATTGAGTTCAAGGATGCATATCCCCTGAAGGATACCGTAGTACTTGCAAGGAGATATAATGTCGGTATTAACAGAGTCACCGGGGCAGCATTGACAGGTGCTTTATATCAGCCTGAAGTACTTGAGCAGGGAACATTCGAAGTTAATATTTACATGAAGAATTTCTTTTTGTGGCAGCTTAAGACTATTTTACAGGTGATTGACGATATAAACGAAGGTTTTGTAACTTTTGGAGGCTTGACATCAAGAGGATTTGGGAAAATGTCAGCTGACCAGGTTCAGTTGTTTGTGAGGGAATACGGCAGAGAAGAGTCTGAAGATTTTTTTATGGAGAAAGAACTTTCTCTTGAAGAAATCCAGGAAAGGCTAAGACAAATTCCACTGGACGATAAAGAAATGAGAAAGGTAGATTTTAATGAGCACATTCTATGACTTTGTTGAATTTTTGGGTCCTGCTAAACCATTTAATCAGGAAGGAACTCTCAGCGGGAAACTGGTTTTAAATATAAAGACACTGACACCGGTTTTTATTGCGTCAGGTTATGAGGACAGAGACGGGAAAATGCTGTTCAGGTGCTTTGAGAGGTTTGGCTCAACACCTGTAATACCTGGCAGTTCACTAAAAGGCGTGCTGAGGACTATAAGTCAGGCTGTGTCATACAGTTGTGTGGAAGTTGACAAGAAAATCATGAAGGATCTTCCATTCCAATATGGAGGCTGTAATTGTATTGTATGCAGCACCTTTGGGAAGATGGGGAAGAAAGCAAAAGTTAGAGTAGAAGATCAAAAACTTGTTCAGGGGCAGATGGAGATTATCCGCATCCCCATCCAGATGGGTCCGAATGTGAATGTCAGGCAGATATACTATAATAACGGAAAGTTGAGAGGAATTAAGTTCTACAGGCATGGGGATTACAGACTTATTGAAAATGCCAAAATTCCTGTGGAAGCTGTAAAAGAGGGAGCGGTATTTGAAGGCGGACTGTTTTTTGAAGACCTGCATCAAAAGCAGCTTGAACTTCTTTGCTACTCGTTGGGATTGGATAATTCTTTTCAGTTGAAGATAGGGAATAATAAGTCGGGTTTTTTTGGAAGCTGTAAAGTAGAAGTTAAAAAAGCCATACTGAACGGAAGCGTGTTCAGCCCGGAAGAATATGCTAAGAATTATGGCAAAGGTGACAGAAAGATTGAGAACAATAAAAATAAGCTTTCAGAAATACTTGATTTCCGAAATATGGTCAAGTTGCTGTAAGGAGGACAAGTATGATAAAGAAAAAAGAATTTCTTGAGCTTGCATCCCGGTTGTCAGAGCACGGTAATGATAGTATAATAAGTAAAGTTCAGCAGATAGTTCAGAAGACAGCTTCAAAGAGTATGCCGCAGGAGGAGGGCAAAAAAGAGTTTCTCACCATGATGAGGCTCTATTATAACCAGACAGGGATACTTGGTACGGGAAAAAAAGGCCAGAGAGAGTTTAAGAATTTTATAGATAATGGTCTTAAAATCAGGTTTGCAAATAATGGTCAGGTTTTATGGCAGAGTAATGAGTTATCCGGCCTTACCCTGGAAGAGTTGAATTATGTACTGGGCTGGGCAAGAAGAATAGCTAAGAGGGAAAATTTAGTCAGCCAAGATGAAAAAGGTTTATATGAAAAAAATCCTTTTAGCAGCAGTATTTATAAGGAAGAAAAGATTTCAAAGAAAGAGAAGAAGGAAGAGATTGATGTCAGCGGCTTATCCCTTGAAGAGCAATTAAAGGCTATGCAAAATAGCTTCAATAAAAAAAGGATTTGAAGACAAAAGACAATGGGGACGGTTCTTCTGTCTGAGATAAAATACACAATCCAAGATAATAAGGATTGAAACAATGTAACTCGCGCTTTGTGAATCAAGTCATTCACATTAAATGTATAATCCAGTAAAATAAGGATTGAAACACCATTACACGTCCCCAATATAAGTCATTGCCTTTTATTAAAATGCACAATCCAATAGAATAAGGATTGAAACAAATAGGTTAATATTATAAAGTCGTATACAACCCAGAAGTTTAAGTAGACATTCCAATGGAACAAGGCTTGAAACAAATTTCTTTTCTTTTTTTATTCAAATAAACAATAAAAACAAATCGCATGTCTTATTCAAACTTTATTCACTACAACTGAATTTCACAAGATTTAAGCTGTTTGTAACAATACTCAATAAATTTACATAATATGTAGCAAGATGCATTATTTTTGTTTTAGGGAAAGGTGTGAAAAGTATGCCTAATGGATTTAGCTGTGGGAATCTTGCAGCACTTCTCGCAAAATATATAGGTGAGACTGTAACCATATTCACAGCTAGTGGCGGACAGTCCGGAGCTGGCTTTACCGGTGTGATATTGTCGGTAAATGATTGTTTTGTACGCCTTATCACCAGAATAGGACCACCACCGGGATGCTCGCTTGGAAATGCTTGTACAGGATTTAATGTTGGTAACTATGGATATGGCGGCCACGGGGGATATGACGGATGCGGTGGACACGGTGGATACTGGGGCGGCGACAGCTGGGGATATGATGGTTGGTCAGGCGGACCAATACTGCCTGCAAGCAAAAGCGGAGCGCTTACGGCAGGCGGATGGGATGGCTATCCTGTAGCGACAGTAGGTTCCGTAACAGATATACCGATTGATTCAATTGTATCATTTGTTCATAATGCGATATAAAAAAAGAAAGCAAATTAGCTAAAGTAAAATAATCAGAATAATATGAGGGGCAAGCTGGCTGCCCTTCATTTTTTATCTTACTTATTATTTTTATTTTAACTGATCAATACGATTCGGAGGGTTTCCCGCAAATTCAGTAATGCTTATATCTTTTGTTTTATAGGCTTTTATTTGTTGAGGATTGTCTGCAATGGGCTCCGGTATAGGTAATGTAGTTTAGAGCAAGTTCTTCTGGTTGTGTTACTGAAAGGGTTAAAAATACCCTGGCACCATAAATGGGAAGGGTATTTTGCAAATTGTTACATTATTATCTTTTCTGATTGAGATTCTAAAATTATAACCAAAATTTCTCTATAACTATTAATTAGTCAAAGATATATTATTTTACTTTAAGTTTATACTTGCTCTCACCGTTGAAAATGTATAAGTCAAAATTCCCGTTATTTTCAACCTCCATAGGGACTTCAATTAAAACATGGAATTTTAGATTTGTTAATGGCTTGGCATAAGCTAATATGTCAAAGTCACTGCCTCCATTTTCTTCAGCAACTTTAAATCCGGTATATTTATATTTTTCTTGGTATTTAGCTTCAAATCTTATAGGAATATAATCAAAATCTTGTTCCTCTGTTGTTAAATTCTTATATTTTCCGGTAACATGAAAGAATATAACATCTGCGTCTTTTGCTTCATAATAGCTATAAAGACCGTCTGGTTTACTTGGTAATACTTTTTTCGTAAACTCACATTTATCTATAACGATTTCTGCAACATCAGAAAATACTATTGTATCTCCAATGCTTACAGTTTTGTATTCTTCAGATAATGTGGTATCAGAGCCTGAAGAAATCTCTTCTGAATTAGAAATATCTGAAACTGCTCTATCTTGCAAGTCAGATAATTGCTGCTTTAGTTTTTCATTTTCCTCTTTTAAAACATCAACCTGGCTTTTATAAGCCTCTAAGTCTTTTTTTATCTGATCCAGTTCCTTATTATCAGAACCAGTACAAGCAGTAAAAAAAGTTGAAATAAATATAAAAATAATCACTAAAGAAATATTTTTTCTACTTTCAGGACAATTGACTAATTTCATCAAATAAAACCTCCACAATGCTTATTTTAGAAACAAGTCTTTTGTGAATTGAATAATGTTATTTCACCGATAATTATATTTAGCGGAGATACATATTTTCTTCGCGCTATTATGTACTCCGCTTCAATTATTTTTTCCTTATTTTACATTTACATAATTATATCACATTTTATGCGGAAATCGACAATTTTTTTGATGGACCTCTTGCACTCCAAACAAGACATATATAAAGAACAGCATTAAAGAATTAAAACTCGTCAATTATTATTCAAATACTCAAGTAGTAAAATTTTGAGTCTACTTAAACTTAAATAGGTACGAAACATTTAGCATTTGAAGTAAATGTTAAAATGAGAAGTTTAAAAAATATATGTACTAATGCTATAGTTTAAGCATCGCGTTCAGCATTTCGCAAGAAAACCATCAGGAAAACCATTATTAATATTAGGGGGAATGTTCATTAATGTCTACAGTACTTTGTGAAGCAGGTCACTCGCAAAAAAAAGTGAAACTGAAAAAGAATGGAATATTATATGAATTAATGAAAAATAAAATCATATATTTAATGATGCTGCCAGGAATACTCTTTTTCTTTATTTTTGCGTATATTCCTATGGTTGGCGTAATCATGGCTTTTAAGGATTATAATATTAAAAAAGGTATTTTCGGCAGCAGCTGGAACGGTCTTGATAATTTCAAATTCTTTTTTTCTTCGGGAGATGCTTTTAGAATTACATTTAATACAGTCTTTTTAAATTTACTATTCTTAATATTCAGTACAGTTATCTCAGTTGCGCTGGCAATATTTTTAAACGGGCTTACAAGAAAAGTTTTTAAGAAAGTAACGCAATCAATAATGTTTTTGCCCTATTTTGTGTCATGGGCTATTGTTGGAATTATTACTCAAGGTTTTTTTGCAAGTGAAAACGGAGCAATAAACAGTTTCCTAAAAAGCATAAATATGGAGCCGGTAAACTGGAATAGTTCCCCGGAGCTATGGCCGATTATATTAGTTCTTTTTTATATATGGAAATGGTGTGGCTATAATATTGTAATATACCTTGCAACTATTGCAGGATTCGATACGGAATGCTTTGAAGCAGCAGCAATTGATGGAGCCAGTAAGTTTCAACAAATTAGATATATTACAATTCCGCTCTTGAAGCCGACAATAATAATCTTAACTTTGCTTCAGATAGGTAAGATCTTTTATGGAGACTTTGGTATGTTCTATTCAATAATCGGTGATAATGGGATTTTATATGCTACTACAGATGTTATTGATACATATGTTTACAGAGCGCTCAGACTAATGTCCGATTTTGGAATGGCTTCTGCCGTTGGACTATACCAGTCGGTAATGTGTTTTGTAATGGTATTTGGATCTAATCTGCTGGTAAGAAAATATCAAAGTGATGCAGCTTTATTTTAGAAGAAGGTGGAATTGCAATGAATCGTTCAAAAAAATTGAAGAATAATAAAAGCAACATTGTATATAATATTGTAGCCTACTCATCAATAATTTTGTTTTCTGTTTTCTGCCTTTTACCTTTTTGGTTAATGGTAGCAGGAGCTTTTACGGATGAATCAGCAATAATTCAAAATGGATATCAGTTGTTTCCAAAAAAGTTTTCATTGGCTGCATTTGATACAATTTTTGCAGGAAACAGGGTATTGAATTCATATAAAGTCACAGTTTTAGTTACTATAATGGGAACTACTTTGGCAATGATTTTAACGTCAATGATGGCTTACGGACTTTCTCTTAAAACTATTAAATACAGAAATCAAATATCATTTTATGTAGTGTTTACAATGCTGTTTTCCGGAGGACTGGTACCATGGTATATTCTGATTACCCAGTACCTGAAGCTCCAGGATACTATTTGGGTTTTGTTTGTGCCATACCTTATAAATCCCTGGTATATGTTTTTGTTAAGAAAATTCTTTACAACAATACCGGAATCATTGATAGAATCTGCTAAAATTGACGGGGCAAATGATTTTTATATATTTGTAAAAATTGCACTCCCCCTGTCTCTCCCCGCACTGGCTACAATAGGTCTCTTTTACAGTTTGTTTTTCTGGAATGATTGGTGGCTTGGTTTGCTTTTTGTAAACGACAGGCGTCTTCAACCGTTACAGTTGCTTCTTAGAGCGTTGGTATCAAATCTTTCATCTGAGGTGCAGGCACTTAATCCTAACGCAAAGCAGGGCATAATACCTCCTGCATATTCAGTACGAATGGCGACAAGCATAATTACAATTGGTCCTATTATACTGTTTTACCCCTTTGTTCAGAAATATTTTGTTAAAGGTCTGACAGTTGGAGCAGTCAAAGGTTAAGCACGAATGGCTATTGCCGGAAATCCGGTTAGCATATAAAAAATACTTAAAGGAGGAATTTTATATGTTTAAAAAGTTAATCTGTTTGTTGCTTGCAGGCATTATGCTTGTATCCATATTTACTGCCTGCGGTTCGAAAACGAATGACTCAACAACAACAAACTCTACAAATGAAAGTTCAGATGAAGCAAAATCAGGTTCTGAAAAATCCGGTTCTGAAGAATTAGCACCCTATGAAATGTCAGCCTTTTTACCCGGAGATACACCTCTTCATCTGGATGAAGTATTAGAAGAAGCTAATAAGAAATTAAAAGATGCACTTAATGTAACATTAAGCATTAACTTTGCATCATGGACCGATTTCCCGAACAAAGCACAGGTTATGATTGCAGCCGGAGATGAAACAGATCTTATTTTTGACGCACCATGGATGCATTTGCCACAGATGATTTCAGCAGGAGCATATCTTGACTTAGAGCAATTATTGAATGAGCATGCTCCGGATTTATTAAAGGCATTTCCAAAACTGATGATTGATGCTAACCGCCAAAATGGCAAAATAATGGGTATTCCTCTGGGTGACGTATTATCCAGTTACCATGGTTTATGGATACGTGGAGATCTTAGAGAAAAATATGGAATGCCTCCAATTGAAACTATTGAACAGTATGAGCAGTATCTTATGAAGGTTAAAGAAAATGAAGCGGGCATGATTCCTTTAACCTGGCTTGGAAACTATTGTATTGGCCCTAATGGTTTCTACGATGCAGGATATGACGTTGTGTTATTTGGCGGAAACAACGCTGAAGTAGATATTTTCGCAACAGCTGATGAAGTTGAAGAAATTGTACCGATATATGAGAATCCACATGTTTTAGAATGGATAAACATGGTTAGAAAATGGTACTTAGCTGGATTGATAGAAAAAGACCAAATGGCTCAGAAGGATGAAACCGGAGCATTTAAGTCAGGTAAGGTTGCATCTATAAAAGGTGATTATATTGTTGGTACGATACAAAATCAGATAGAATCAATAATACCAGGTGCAAAAGTTGAGTTTATAAGTTTTGAAGGTAAGAACGATAAGCATGTAACAAACTTTGCACAATGGAACTTCATTTGTGTAAATGCCAACGCAAAAGATCCTGTAAGAGTTGTAAAATTCCTGAATTGGATGTATGAAGATCAGGCAAATTATGACTTATTAAGGTATGGTATTAAAGATGTTCACTGGGTAGATGCAGGTGATAAGATGTACGATCTGCCTCAGGGAATAGATGCTTCAAAGAACTATAACTTCCCAGGATATACTCTAATGTGGAATCCAAACTTTGAAAGAACCTTAGCTACTTCATCTGAAGATGACAAGTTCTATTACAAAAAGTTAAGAGACGAAAATATGCTTGTTCCTTCAATGCTGACAGGTTTTACTCCGGATCTGGAACCGGTTAAAAATGAAATTGCAAAAGTATCAGCTATTTGGCCTTCAACAATGTTGCCGATATTGAATGGATCAGTAGACATTTCTGAATTGCCAAAAGCTCAGAAAAAACTTGAAGATGCAGGATATCTGAAAATCGTAGAAGAAGCTAAGAAACAAGTTAGCGAATTTTTAGCAAATAAAAAATAAAGATTTTACCAGTAATTATTCCAGATTTTATTGCAAAATTCCAAAAGTAAGTCCAGAATTTTGGGCTTACTTTTGGTTTTTACATTACCAGTAAAAGGATTAACCAAATCAATTCCGGAAAGGTTATAGAAGGTATACATAAACTTGTTCTACAACAGAGTTAGGGATTATTTGGCATAAGGCTTAGTAAGGCGGCTGTTAATTATATTGGAACATGATGCGGTAAACAGAAACGGAATTTTATGTATATATGTGGAGTTTTTAAACAGTACAGGGAAACTATTCTTCAGTTACTATAGTTTAAGCTTTTTGGGTTATACAGTATGTGTTCATAAAAGTGAAAAACATCTGGATTTGTTGATATAATATTGCTAATATATATAAATAGATGAATTTTGCGCTAATAAGCAGATGAAGGTGGAAATATGTTAAAAGTGTTTAATAAGAAGAGTTCATTTATAAAACTATTCTATTCATTGATAATTCTTTTATCTATAATACTATGTACTTTTTCTATGGTATTCTATAATAATTATGAAAAACAAACTATTCAGCAAGCAAGTGCCTCATCTAAGCAAATCCTTACCCAAACTGCATTAGCTGTAGATTTTGTCTGGGACTTGTCCAGTAACATTCTTTACGAATTATATGTTATATGGAGATGGAGATGTATATAGTTGTATTCATAGTGGAGATGTTTCTGTTACCGAAGCAATAAATGCCAGCCTGAAAATAACTAAGGCTATGTCTATGCCTAACAGTGTGTATTTAGAATCTATTTATCTATATAACGGTTTAATGAAAAAGGTGTTTTCTACTAAAGGAAGCACTTCTAGTTTGGAAGAATTTTATGATCAAGACATATTAGAACTTATAAATAATGGAAATGAATTAAGAACACTGCACTTTATTCCCAGAAAAGTGAAGTATGATATAAATGGTATTGAATTTCAAGAGAACTTACTTACTTTGATTTTAAGTGAATCACCCAATAAAGAAGGATATCTGGAAGGTGCTTTAATAATAAATGTTAAGGAGAGCTATATTAGAAATATTCTAAAATCACTGATCCCATTTTCAGATGATGTTACAATGCTGATAGATGAAAAGGGAAGAGTCATTTCTGATAATGACCCAAATATATTCCTTAAGGATTTGGCTTCTGAAAAATATATAAATAATATAATTGAATCAAAGGATAATTTAGGTCAGTTCACAGAGAATGTTGATGGCAAAAAATCGCTTGTAACCTACATTTCATCCGGTAGAACAAAGTGGAAAATAGTACAGATAACACCTTATGAAAAAATAGTTTCAAAGGCCTATAATATGCGGAATCTAATTATAGTATTCTGTATAATTCTATTCATTTTTGGAGTTATTATATCATTTTTCATATCCAAAAAATTCTATTCGCCTATTCGAAAGCTTGTTAGTGAAGTAAATGATATTACGGAAGGCTCCATTACGATTAAAGAGTCTGATAAACATGAATTAGAGTATATTTCGGATGTTATGTCAAATATGAAAGATGAGTTGTTAGAGGCAAAAAAACAGTCTTTGAATTACCTGGGATTAATCAGAAATAAATTGCTTAAAGAACTTCTTTTGGGCGAGTACAGAGCAGATTTTGAAAACCGCTTTAAAGACTTGGTATCTGACTTTAAAAACGTTGTCATCTATATCTTGAAAATTGATAACTATAATAAAGAAGTAAAATTAAATTATTCAGCAGAGGATTTATCTCTTTACAGGTTCGCCATAGCTAATATAGCAAAGGAATTGACTGAAAAGGTTTATCCCAATGAAACTGTAGATATGGGTGAGGATACTGTTTGTGTAATTGTAAAAACCGGGGATGAAGATTATGGCACTATTGAAGCCAATTTGAAAACAATTATAAAGCAGGTTCAGGACGCAGTACAGAAATATTTAAAATTTTCTTTAAGCAGTAGTATCAGTGAATTGCAGAAAAATATTAAAAATATTGATGAATCGTATAAAAAGGCTCTCTTAAATTTGAACTACAGATTAAAATATGGCAAGAAATCTATAATAACTCAGGAAATGGTGCAGCTGGATGATGTTCAGAGGTACTGTTATTCTGAAGATATTTTTATGCCTATACTCAATAATTTGAAATTGCGCAAATACAGTCTTGTGGAGGAACAAGTTGATAAGTTTTTCAGTAGGATGGAGCAAATGGAATATGATGATATTATAATCATACTTTCACAATTGATACATGATTCAGTTACTACAATTAACTTAATGAATCAATATAATAATTCCGGAAATTCATATTCGTTTAAAGTTATGAGGGATCAAATGGAGAATTTTGATACATTGAAGGAAATAAAAGAATGGCTGCTTCGTATATATAAGAAGGAAATAGAAAATGTAGAGAATACTCAAAAAGATACAAAGAAAGAATATATTGACAAAGTTTTAACAATAATTCATGACGAGTATAATAATTCAGGCTTGAATATTGAAAGTATTGCTGAACGGGTAGGATTATCAGTCAATTATCTTAGAGCTATCTTTAAAGAATCGTTGGGAATCTCATTGACTAATTACATAAATAAATACAGATATGAAAAAGCCGTAGATTTACTCATAAATTCCAACTTAACCATTTCAGCCATAAGCGAAATGATTGGAATGAATTCGGAGAATCATTTCTATACTTTCTTTAAAAAATATAACGGCCTTACACCTACTCAATTCAGAAATAAGAACAAAATTAACGGAATTATTTAAAATAGTAGGACAGCTTTAAAATGTGAAGTAGCAAAATAAATAGAATCTTGAGTAATATTTAAATTCAATAGTGGAAATTGAAATTATGTACTAGTAAAATCTTAATGAATTTATACAAATAATCTATTCTTTGTGGAGGAAACAATGGTACAAAGATATGTACATAATCCAATAATCAAACCTCAGGATGTAAAACCTTCAAGACCGGATTTTGAAGTTATATGTGTCTTTAATGCCGGAGTTGCCAGATTAGGTGATGAGGTGATTTTATTACTTCGAGTAGCCGAAAGGCCGATTAATCATGATAATGCTATTCATATAGCTCCGATTTATGATGTCGAAAAAGCTACAATTATAAAAAAGTGCTTTTATTCCAATGATCCTGATTGTGATTTTTCAGATTCACGATGGATCAGGACTCCCTCAGCTAATTACATAACATCTATTTCTCATTTAAGAGTTGCACGCAGTAAGGATGGAATTCATTTTAAAATTGAAGAAAAGCCGGCTATTTCACCTGAAAATATATATGAAGTTTATGGAATAGAAGACCCTAGAATAACCTGTATAGACGACACGTTTTATATTTGTTACTGCGCTGCTTCGAATTTAGGCATAACGGCTTGTATTGCATCTACAAAGGACTTTATCAATTTTCAACGTCATGGTGTCATATTTCATCCGGATAATAAAGACGTTGTTATATTTCCTGAAAAGATAAACGGTAAGTATTATGCACTTCATAGACCATCCATATCGCATTTTGGTAACCCGGACATCTGGATAGCTGAGTCTCCTGATCTGATTTCATGGGGAAACCATAGATATTTGACAGGAACACGGGAGAATTACTGGGATAGTGGCAGAGTTGGTGCAAGCGCCGTTCCATTTAGGGTGAAGGAAGGATGGCTTGAGATATACCATGGGGCCACTAAAGACCATAAATACTGCCTTGGAGCGATGTTGCTGGACTACGATAAACCGTGGACAGTAATTGCAAGAAGCGAGAAACCTATTATGGAACCACTTGAAGATTACGAAATAAATGGCTTTTTTGGAAACGTAGTATTCAGCTGTGGTGTATTATATGAGAATGATCTTGTAAAAGTATATTATGGAGCAGCTGATACCTATTTGTGTTATGCAGAGATACCGATAGATGATATCATGATTTCATTGGGATTAAAGTAAGAACTAACAGGAAAATAAATACCATAATATTTCTGGCCAAATAAAAGGGGGTGCTAATGTTATAATGACTTTGTCATCAGTTTTGTATACTTAATTTTTGTGAGGTGATTCAGCTCATACGATTGAATAAACTAACTCTAAAAACTGACGAACATTATGCGTGCTTTGTCCTGGAGCATTGTAGGAGTTATAATAATCTTTTATGTATTCTGAATTCTTTATATTTTTATTTAGAAACAAAAAAATCGGATTTTTCGATTAGCTCATTCGATTTTGCAAATTTTATCACTGTTTTTATTCTTTTGTATAGTTGGATTATGTCAAGCAAATACCCGGGTTGATAATGAGTTATTGACTGGAAATCATAGTCAGTCATTAATTTTATTACAATTTAATTTATTACAATTTAAAAGGAGGAAAGCATATGATAAAAAATGCTACACTTAAAAAGTTGATGGTTTTTTTATTGGTCTTTGCGCTAATGTTTACAGCATTGCCAACGCTCTCGACCTCGACAGTGTATGCTGAAGCTATGACGGATGCTGAAAGCATTCAAATTGTAAAGGACAGAATTAAGGCAAAATTCCTGGAAAGTGATGCATACAGAGTTGTCAGCGGAGCAGAAATATACAGCTATACATCAAAAGCGATGGAGTATGCAGAGTCCATCCAACCTGATGGAAGTTGGGAGGATGTAAATTATGCAGACAGAACCAGCAGTGCAAATGGCAAGTTCTGGAGCCCATACTATGCTTTATACCGTATAACATCAATGGCGATGGGATATAATCAGGAAGGCAATCCAGCGTACCGCAATCCTATAGTAAAGGATGCTATTGAGAAAGCATTGATTTATTGGGATAGCGTCAAGCCTTCATCCACAAACTGGTGGGAAAACGAAATTGGACAGGCTATGTGTCTTGGTGTGACAGGCATATTTATGGAAGGCATCATAAGCAAACAGGCGCTTGATGTATGTATTAACTACAATCGTGGCCGTCTTGATACAGTAGGTGCAAATGGTGTCTGGAGAACCCAGAATTATTTATATAAAATGCTTGTACAGAATAATTATGCTGAGATAAGAAAAGGGATTTTAACTCTTGCAGAGACTCTTGCAGTTGATGAAACAGGAACATCGAGTGAAGCTGTCCAGGCAGACGGAAGCTTTTACTGCCATGGCGCAAAGTTATACAGTGAGGGATATGGAATGGCTCAGTTTAACATGGTTGCTAACTGGGTCATGTATACAAGTGGAACTAATTTTTCTTTCCCGGAAGAAGCTTTACAGAAATTAGAATTTTACATACTTGGTGGTACAAGATGGATGATTCGTGGAGAATTTGGATTCCTGTACCTTGGATATAGAAAGTATAACACTATTGAAGGAGTTACCAGTTACGCAGCCGATATTCTGCCAGGAATGATTATAATGGCGAAATACGATTCCGATCCGGAGCGTAGAGCCAAATACCAGCAGGTGGTTGACAACATAAAAGGTGAATCAATAACAAACGGATTGGTAGGAAACAAGCATTTCTGGAGATCTGATTATACCTCTCATATGAGGCCTAACTATGGAATTATGACCAAAATGAGTTCAAGCCGAATTAACGGCGGTGAATACAGATCTACTTACCGTCCGTCTATAGGAAATGAAATCTATTGGAATGCAGCAGGTACAACAGCAATTTTTGTTAATGGACGTGAGTATACTGATTTGGTTCCTGCATTTGATTGGTCTCATTATCCTGGAACAACGGCTCCTTATGAAAAAATGCCGTATTCACTGGAATGCAGGTTTAATGCAAGTTCAAGCTTTGTAGGCGGCGTATCCAATGGCATGTATGGTGCATCGGTATTTACTCAGAATATGAATAGTACTCTTGCACGTAAAGGTTATTTCTACTTTGATGATGAAATGGTGGCTTTAGGAGCAGGAATAACATCAACTCGTCCTGTTGAAGTTCATACCACAATCAATCAGGGAATTGCAAAGGATAATGCATCAGTTGATGGAGTTCCGGTGCCAAAGGGTACAGATCCAGTGACATATACAAATCCAAAATGGGCATATAATGATCAGATTGGTTATGTATTCCCAACCGACAGTAATGTCACTGTTCTAAATATTGACCAGACATCAAACTGGATAGATAACCCCACAGTAACAAAACAGGCCTTTACACTTTATTTTAACCATGGTATTCAACCGTCAGACGCATCATATGAGTATATTGTTGTTCCCGGAAAAGATGCGGAAGAAGTTGAAGAGTATTCAAAAAATATTCCGGTGCGGATTTTATCAAATACATCCGAATTACAGGCTGTAAGACATGAAGGATTAAAGCAGACACAAATAATTTTCTACGAAGCCGGAAGTTGCGAATACAGAACCGGTGCGACAATAACAGTCAATCAACCCTGTCTGGTAATTGTTGACGAGAGTTCCGGAGAGCCGGAAGTAACGGTAGCAAATCCTGATATTAACGGCTTGGTAGTTGATGTAAAAATCGAACGCACAGATGAAGACACATTATATGGAAGGTATAATCTTGGAAGTGGAATTTATATGGGACAATCGCTTACTCAGAAATTATCAAATGTTCCTCTTTCTGCCAGCAATATCAAAGCAAGTTCCTTCTTACCAGGATTTGCTCCTCTCAATGCAATAGATGATGATATGGACAGCTCATGGCGTTCAGAGCCTGATGAAAGCCAATATATTATCTATAGCATGGACATTCCAAATACTCTTGTTGATAAAATCGCCATTAATTGGGGCGACGACTATGCAAAAGAATATATAGTTCAATACTCCATGGATAATATTAATTGGACAGACGGAAAGTTACAGTGGAATGGAGTTGGCGGTGAAGAAGTAATTGAATTGCCGTATGTTAAAGCAAACTATATCCGTATATTGATGCTCTCAAGTAATAATAAGAATGGATATGAAATCAAAGATCTCAGTATAAATACTTATGTAAATGTGGCACAAAACAAACCTTCATTGGCCAGTGGACAGGATGAAAGCAGAGCGGCAGTTTATGCAAATGATGGAGATGAAAACACAAGATGGTCTGGACCCAGGTCTGCAGCCAATGCATGGTGGCAGGTTGACCTGCTAAGGAAAACAAAGGTCAGAACAATCAGGATTTCTTGGGAAAGCTCTTATTCTACCAGTTTTAAAATTCAAACTTCAGATGATGGAAGTACCTGGACAGACGTAGATACTTTTTCTAATGATAAAGCGGGTGTTCAAATATTATACTTCCCGGAAGGAAGCATTGATGCCAGATTCATAAGGTTGCAGAGCATAACCAAGGTTAATAATTATGGTATATCGTTCTATGAGTTCGAAGTGTTTGAAGAAGCCGGTGTACCTGCTCCATTGCCAAATTACGGAGGAAGAACGAATTTAGCTTTTGGTAAAACAGTCACATATGATTCAACTTATGATGGATCAAAAAATGTTGAAGAACCAATAGAAACTACTATTCCTACAGACGGAAATTATGGAACAAGATTGAGTACGGGCAGAGGAGACGCAGGAATTACTGAACGCTCCTTATACGTGGATTTGGGTGAACCTTTAACAGTAAATGAAATAAAGCTTTTCTGGCAAGTAAATACTGAGCATGTAATTATAGAATATACTAATGATCTGAGTGAACCATGGCTACCTTTAGCTGAGGTTAAGAGAGATATATATAAAGGTAATGAGCAGGATGTCGTAAAATTTGCGCCAACCACGGCTCGATATATACGGGTCAGAGGTGTAATGGCCACCAAATACGGATTGTCTCTTTATGAGATTGAGGTTTATGGGGATTACTCATTTAAGCTGGACAAGAATGCAATAACATTAGACAAGGGAGACACCATTGATTTGAATGCTTATATATTCCCATATGAAGAAACAGACGTTGCAGAATTTAAATCCTATAATACAGATGCAGTAACTGTTGGAGCTACGACAGCTATTGAGAATCCTGAAATAGAAGGAGAAGGAATATTTACTGTTACACTGGAGGCTGTTTCCGGCGGAAGTTCAGTTGTTATAGTTCGCCATTCAGATGGTCCTGAATACGATTTATGCACAGTTAAAGTAAATACGTATAAGGATGATTTACAGGCACTTTACGATATAGCATCACAGCTTGACCAAAATGACTATATTTCTTCAACCTGGACCGACTCAAATATAGATAATATTTTGATAAATGCCAATATTCTGCTGATTGATGAGACTGCAACACAACGGCAGGTTGACAGTATAATAGAAGACCTGAAAAATGCAATGAGTGTATTAGTGAAAAAAGCAAATAAGGATTCTTTAGTAGAAATAATATCGCAAGTAAAATCTTTGAAACAAACAGATTATACGGCCGAAAGCTGGAAAAATGCCAACATTGAGAAGTTACTTGCCGATGCTGATTCAATATACTTTGATGAATATGCTACACAAGAAGAAGTAGATTCTATCGTTGCAGAATTAAATGAAGCTGTAAATAGTTTGGTAAAAGCACCGAAGCCAGGAGGACCGGGTCCTATTATCATTCCTATTGACACTGAAACGGATACTGACGATGGTACTGATACCGCACCAAATGTATCAGTTTCTGATACGTCCACAGAAGCTCGTGACTCTGCTACAAGTACAATTACAGTAGACTCAAAAACAGATGAGGAGGGAAAGACAGCAGCAATTGTCACAGAAAGTGAAATTACAGAGGCTATAAATAAGTTAAATGAAGCTTTGGAAGAGATGGGTGAGGATGCAGCAGCAAACCTGGAAATAAAGGTATCAGCTCCGGCAGATTCAGAAACTGTTGAGATTAGCTTGCCAAAAGCAGCAGTTGACAGTGTTATTGACAATGAATTAGATACAGTGACAGTTTCATTACCTATTGCAAATATTACTTTTGATAAAGACTCTGTAGAAACAATTTCTCAGGTAGCTGAGGAAGATGTAAAGATCATAGTTACCAAGGTTGATAGTGCAAGCTTGTCCGGCGAAGCAGCGGAGGTTATAGGTGACAGGCCGGTACTCAGCTTTAATGTAATCAGCGGTGACAGGACTATATCACAGTTTACAGGAGACATAACAGTATCTATTCCGTATACTCCTAAAGAAGGAGAGGATATTGAAGCAATTGTCATATATTATATTAATTCACAGGGCCAGCTTGAACTGATAAGCAACTGCGCATATAACGAAGAGACAGGAATGATAAGCTTTAAGACAAATCATTTCTCAAAATACGCAGTAGGCTACAATAAGATAGGCTTCAATGATGTAGCGGAAGGTGCATGGTATTCTAAAGCAGTCAGCTTTATAGCTGCAAGAGGTATTACGCTAGGTACCGGCAACGGCAACTTCAGTCCTGGTGAAAAGCTGACTAGAGGCCAATTCTTGACAATGATTATGAGAGCATATGGTATAAAACCGGATGAAAATCCGACAGATAACTTTGCAGATGCAGGTGAAAAATACTATACTGGTTATCTGGCAGCTGCAAAGAGGCTCGGTATATCTAAGGGTATTGGAAACAACATGTTCGCACCGGACAAAGAAATTACCAGAGAGGATATGTGTACCCTCCTGTACAACACATTGATGCTGATAGGTGAATTGCCTGAAAAGAATACAGGAAAGAATCTTAGTGAATTTAACGATGCAGATGATATAGCTGAATGGGCAAGGCCTGCAATGTCAATGTTTGTTGAAGCAGGAATAATAAATGGAAGCCTCAACAAACTTTCACCAAAGGATACGACTACAAGAGCTGAAATGGCACAGGTATTGTACAACTTGATTACCAGCAACTTTGCTTTGTCATGATATCTACAGTTTTACAGGTTATAGGATAGTATAGTTGTTCCAGTAGCTATACTATCCTTGACAAAACATACTCCCCAATTAAATGAACTGGAAGATAACAATACAAAACGTTCGGTAATACCGGACTGCAGGACGGTTTATAAAATATACTGAATCCTGCAGCAAAATGAAATATTACAATACTTTGGCTCTGTATCAATATTTGGGGTGGGGCCTAAGTAGAATGAAATATCATCATATTTTCCCAGCGGGTGGTCTTCAGATTGCCCGCTGGTTTTGTTTTGTGTGCGCGCGGTATGGGTGCAGCCTTGGCGGTGAAAGTACCGGCCTTGGCTGTGAACGCACATTACGGCGGCTGTCTGGTGTTGGAAGCACCAATAAATATTAAAGAAAATAAAAATAAATTTTTGTTTACTGTATAAAAAATAATTATCTATTTCCGACAGCATATGCAATTTTTCATTCAAAATACATTTATTAGAAGGATATTGAAAGTTTGTATAGAAATATATATTATTATTATAATTTAGAATTTAATTAAAACAAATAATTTTATAGGGGATAAAAGAGATTTATGCAGTTTTATGCCCATTCAAAAGAAAATTTGAATAAAAAGGAATGGCAGTTGCTAAAAGAGCATTTAAATCAAACTGCATATTTAACAGGTAAATTTGCAAGCTCATTTAATGCCCGGAAGATAGCTAATGTTGCAGGTCTTCTTCACGATATAGGAAAATATTCAGTTGAGTTTCAGAAGAGGCTTGAGGGTAAAGCTGTCAGAGTGGATCACTCGACCGCAGGAGCTAAGAAAGCGGTGGAACTTTTGAAGAGGCCCTTAGGGCATCTGTTAGCATATATTATTATTGGACATCATGGTGGCTTACCAAATGCCGGATCACTTAATGATAGTAGTTCAATGATATCGCGCCTAAACAAAGAAGATATTCCTAAAATAGATGGTTGGGACAAAGAAATAAATATCTATCCGGAACAAGTTGAATTACCTTTTGGTATTAATCCTAAACAACCGGGGTTTAGCTGCGCTTTTCTCGTTCGCATGCTTTACTCATGCCTTGTTGATGCTGATTCATTAGACACCCAGAATTTTATGGACTCTGAAACAGCTGCTCTCCGGCCGTCCTTCCCAGATTTAAAGGTGTTAGAGGAAAGACTTTATAATTACATGGAAAATAAGATGAAGGCAGCTGAGGCAACTTTAATTAATAAATATAGAGCAAAGATTTTACAGGAATGCAGGGATAAGTCTGCTTTGCCTCCAGGTTTGTTTTCACTTACTGTTCCTACTGGAGGGGGTAAGACATTCTCTTCTTTGTCTTTTGCTTTAAAACATGCAGTTAATTATGGAATGGAAAGAGTAATTTATGTTATTCCATTTACAAGTATTATTGAGCAAATTGCAGATCAATTCAGGAAAGCATTAGGTGACGATATAATTCTGGAACATCATAGTAATTTTCAAGTTGATGAAGCTTTTGATGATTACATGGCAGAAGACGTAAAATACCGTCTTATAGCCGAGAATTGGGATGCACCTGTAATAGTGACAACTTCAGTGCAGTTCTTTGAGTCTCTTTTTTCCAGTCAGCGGAGCCGATGCAGGAAACTTCATAACATTGCCAAATCTGTTATAGTACTTGACGAAGCCCAAAGTATACCTGTTGGATATTTAAAACCGTGTATAGCCGTACTTCAAGAACTTATCAGAGCATATAACTGCAGTGTGGTATTTTGTACAGCAACACAGCCTGCACTGGAATATATTAATATTCAACCTATTGAGTTGATGGATAACCCGAAACATCTCATGAAAGTTTTTAAGAGAGTAAATGTAGTGCTCTCAAAAGGTTATGATAACGGAAACAATCAAATTACTTCGGATGAGGAATTGTGTGAAAGAATCGCATCAGAGAAGCAGGTACTTTGTATCGTTAATACCAGGCGACATGCACAAAAATTGTATAATCACATTAGTGAACTGGAAGGTTCGTATCATCTAAGTGCCCGAATGTGTCCGAAACATCGTTCAGAAGTTTTAAAGGAGACCAACTATGAATTGTCAAGAGAAAAATGATACTTACAGATAGAAACTTCGATAAGCGAAAAATGGGCATACAAAAATAAGCCTATGGATATAGACAACTGAATAAATGATTA